>Ga0206126_10000077_pt1 | contig 124629 bp, 115 predicted proteins | sample Helgoland_Spring_5_FD_148621 | JGI IMG/M metagenome (GOLD analysis project Ga0206126, IMG submission 148621) | Pelagic subsurface seawater microbial communities from Kabeltonne, Helgoland, North Sea - Helgoland_Spring_Bloom_20160412_1 | ecosystem: Environmental > Aquatic > Marine > Epipelagic...
GCAAATTGCGGTGAGCTAAAACGCCCACATCATGTTTGTGGCGCATGTGGTCATTACGATGACCGTGAAGTTGTATCTGTGGCCGATGATATCGACCTAGACGACGACGCAGCATAAAATTTAGGGCTGATCCAAAATGAGCGATATCGCCAATAGGATCAGTCCCTCAGACACCAAGCAATCCTATATTGTTATTTCTGTTGACGCTATGGGGGGAGATAATGGCCCCTCTGCGATTGTAGCTGGTATGGCTAATGCAGCCAAAACTAATTCTAAAGTACGCTTTATAATTAACGGTGATAAAACAGTACTAGATCAACTAATATTAAAACGAAAAATTCTCGAAAATATTTGTGAAGTACGTCACACTACAGATATTATTTCCATGGATGATAAACCCACATACGCAATGCGTAATGGCAAAGAAAGTTCTATGTGGAGTACTATTGATGCTGTAAAAAATAAAGAAGCCCATGCTGCAGTTTCATGTGGAAACACAGGGGCATTAATGGCAATTTCGATGATCCGTTTAAGAAAATTACCTGGAGTTTACCGCCCAGCAATCGCTATTCTTTGGCCATCCTCTAATAACCTTGGCTTCAATTTTATGTTAGATGTTGGCGCAGATATTCGTGCGGATGCGCCAGATTTATTAAAGTATGCGCTTATGGGCGCATCATATGCTCGTAATGGTTTTGGCCTAGTACGCCCCAGAATAGGTTTACTAAACGTTGGTACAGAAGAACATAAAGGTCGTCTTGAACTTAAAGAAGCAAACGACCTAATTACTGAAAGCGTTGAAAATGGTGAATATGATTATGTAGGGTTTGTAGAGGGAAATGATATTCCATCAGATCGTGTTGATGTGATTGTTACTGACGGGTTTACTGGAAACATAGCATTAAAAACTGGTGAAGGAACTGCAAGTATGATCGGCGCAGCAATGCGCGAAAGCTTCAAAGCAACATTACTATCAAAATTATGCGCAGTATTTGCAATTGTACCCTTAAAAAGGTTTAGTAAGAGAATTGATCCACGTAGAAAGAATGGTGGTGTATTTTTGGGTCTTAATGGTACTGTTGTAAAATCTCATGGAGCAGCTGACGCAACTGGAATAACTGCAGCAATAAACTTAGCTGTACAGCTAGCAGAAATGAATTTTAACGAAAAACTTGCCGCACGGGTTGCATCTACTGCAATTGAAAGCGATGTTAGCAAAAAACAATAAGAGATTGAGTATGCCAACAATCAGAGCAGTTCCAATTGGAGTAGGCCACTTTCTTCCTGAAAGAATAGTTACCAATAATGAATTAGCAAAGACTGTTGATACAAGTGACGAGTGGATAAAAACGCGGACAGGAATTGAACGAAGGCATTTTGCAGCTGAGGGTGAGTTTACTTCTGATCTTGCTATCAAAGCTGCTAAGAATGCATTAAAAAATGCCAAAATTTCTGCAAATGAGATTGATACAATCGTACTTGCGACCTCCACACCGGATCAAACATTTCCTTCTACTGCTACGAAAGTACAAGCTGGCTTGGGAATGACATCAGGCTTTGCTTTTGATATTCAAGCCGTGTGTGCAGGCTTTGCTTATGCATTAACCACTGCAAATTCTTTAATTGTCTCTGGCCAATCAAAAAAAGTTATTGTTATTGGTGCTGAAACATTTTCTAGGATTATGGATTGGAATGATAGGACAACATGCGTACTTTTTGGAGATGGTGCAGGAGCAATAATTCTTGAAGCACAAAAGTTTGAAGGTACATCCAAAGATAGAGGAATTCTTGCGTGTGATTTAAGTTCTGATGGCAAATATAACGACCTTTTATATGTTGATGGTGGCGTATCAACCACACAAACCACCGGTGTCTTGCGTATGCAGGGGCAAGAAGTTTTCAAACATGCAGTAGGAAAACTTGCCGAATCTGGCGAAAATGCCATGTCAAAAGCTGGAGTTACAAGTGAAGATGTAGATTGGATAGTGCCCCATCAAGCCAATCTAAGAATTATAAAAAGTACAGCAAAGAAAATGTCTGTTCCAATGGAAAAAGTAGTTTTAACAGTGCAAGATCATGGGAACACATCCGCAGCTTCGATTCCATTGGCATTATCCGTTGCAGTTGAAAAAGGCCAAATTGTTAAAAATAATCTTATTTTGACTGAAGCAATCGGTGGTGGGCTTGCATGGGGAGCCGTTGTTTTTAGATGGTGAAAGACTATTAAATAATATTATTGCTCTTTATGTTGACTCGTTAATATATAAAACAATATCATTTCATAGAATCTAGGAGAAATTTTATGGCAAATGAAACACTTACACGCATGGATTTGGCTGAAGCTGTTTTTGAAGAGGTTGGACTTTCTCGAAATGAATCTGCAGATCTTGTAGAAAGTGTACTTCAGCATATTTCTGATGCTCTTGTCCGTGGAGAGAATGTAAAAATTTCATCTTTTGGTACATTTAATATTCGAGACAAAAATGCTCGTATAGGTCGAAATCCAAAAACTGGTGAAGAAGTGCCAATTAATCCTCGTCGCGTTCTGTCATTCCGTCCATCACACACGATGAAGGATAAAGTTGGCGCGGGCAATAAATAAGTAGGCCAATATGGCACGTAAAAAAGAGCAAGCATTTAGAACAATTACTGAGGTATCAGATTGGTTGGATACGCCGTCTCATGTTCTACGTTTCTGGGAGAGCAGGTTTACACAAATAAAACCAGTTAAACGAGCCGGTGGAAGACGATACTATAGACCTGAAGATTTAAAAATCATTGGTGGTATTAAGTATTTATTGCACGATAAAGGAACTACCATTGCGGCTGTTAAAGATCTTTTTAAATCTAACGGTGAACAACATATCAAAGAGTACTCTATTGAACCAATTTTTCCAGAAAAAGTGTCACGGAAATCTAAAAATATTCGAAAAAAAATATCTCATAATATTCAATCAGTAGATATTAACAATGCGGCAATCGAAAATTATAAAAGATTTAATAATCAATCAAGCAATTTTGAAAAATTAAAGAAACTTCCTGATTTATCTGATAATGATATCTTACGAATTGAAGAACTATACTTTCAATTAAAGCGTATAAGAAATCGAATGAAACGTCGATTAGATGAAATCTAAAATATTCATACTTGCACCTAGGAAAATCAGATATATAACATCACCAAGTCGGGCTATAGCGCAGCCTGGTAGCGCGTTCGTCTGGGGGACGAGAGGCCGCAGGTTCGAATCCTGCTAGCCCGACCAAACATGGCCATATTTTAGGCCCACCGTGAAAGACACACTTATGACAGGCGTATTACCAAGCCAAAAAATTAAAGATATGATCAATACAAATAAGATCATTGTCACTAACCCTATTGATAGTGATCAGATACAGCCTGCTAGTTTGGATCTGCGTCTTGGTAATACTGCTTATAGAGTTCGCGCATCATTTTTAGCTGGATCTGGCAATACGGTTGCTGAGCGTTTGGATGATTTCAAAATGCACGAAATAAATCTTCAAAATGGCGCAGTATTAGAAAAAGGATGTGTTTATGTTGTTCCATTAATGGAGTCTCTTGCGTTACCAGAATACATAAATGCAGTAGCAAATGCAAAAAGTTCAACTGGTCGCCTAGATTTATTTACAAGATGCATTACTGATCATGGTATTGAATTCGATAGAATAGAAAAAGGTTACTCTGGGCCGTTATTTGCAGAAATATCTCCCCGAAGTTTTTCAGTATTAGTAAAACCCGGTATGCGCTTGAATCAGATAAGGTTTCGTGAAGGAAAATCTGTTTTATCTGATGATGAACTTTCACAAATGCACGATAATATTGGACTAGTAGATAGCCCTGCACAAATTGATCAAGGTTTAGGCTTTTCAGTCGATCTAGACTTGCCAAATGGTTTGGTCGGATACAGAGCGAAGCCTCATACTGGATTAATAAATTTGGATAATATTAATTACTATAACATTGACGATTATTGGGAACCAGTCTTCGCCCATAATAAAAGAATTATATTAGACCCAGGCGCCTTTTATATTTTAGTTAGCAGGGAGGCAGTGCACATTCCCCCTGAATGTGCTGCTGAGATGGCACCTTATCTTGCAATGGTTGGTGAGTTTAGGGTGCATTATGCAGGTTTTTTTGACCCAGGGTTTGGGAATATAGATGCTGGTGGCAAAGGATCACGTGGTGTACTTGAGGTGAGGTGTCATGAAGCACCATTTGCATTAGAGCATGGGCAATCCGTGGGCAGGTTAGTATATGAAAAAATGTCCGAAATACCTGATATTCTTTACGGTGCTGATTTGAAATCAAATTATCAGGGCCAAGGGTTAAAATTATCAAAACATTTCAAAATATCATAAGAAAATAGTTACTAATAGTAGAAAATACTTATTGTAAAAGTAATTATTCAAACATGTCTTCTTGGTCCTCGTTCTCTATAAATTCATTATCTGATATATCCAATGTAGCTCCCGGTGGGGGACGATTATCCAACAATCCAGCATCACGTAATTCTTTTATGCCAGGTAGATCTTTTGCACTTTCCATACCAAAATGGTCCAAAAATAATTGTGTCACAACAAATGTAACAGGCCTGCCAGGAGATTGACGCCTTCGCCCAAGTTTTATCCATTCAAGCTCAAGTAGAATATCAATAGTCCCACTAGAAACAGAAACGCCACGAATTTCTTCTATTTCTGAACGTGTTACAGGCTGATGATATGCAATAATTGCTAAAGTCTCTATTGCTGCTCTTGATAGTTTACGTGTTTCTACACTTTCTTTTTGCATCAAGAAACCTAAGCCTGGAGCTGTACGAAGTGCATACCCGTCTCCAATACGAACTAAATTTACTCCCCTTGATGAATATCTATCTTTTAGTGACAATAGGGCTTCTGATACATCACTTCCAATTGGCATACGTTTTTCGATTTGCAGTTTAGATATTGGTTCACTAACCGAAAATAATATTGCTTCAAGCATTCTTTCTTGCTCAAGAAATGGTGGTGCTTCAAATAAGTTTTCTATTTGGGATTCATCTTTATCCATATCAATTTTCTTTTTGTTTTATTTCTATTTCTGAAAAAGTATTTGTTTGTCGCAGTTCTAATTTGCCAAGCTTAACTAACTCCAACATTGCAGCAAAAGTAGAAGCAGTCACAGATCTCCTACGTTTAGGATCATCTAACCAGCCCTCTGGTATAAATTGTTCAAGTGAGCCCCACTCAATAGCATGTCCTATAAGGCTTTTCATACGCTCTAGCGCTTGTTCCATTGAGTATATTTTATTACGATCATCTATATGTAATGGTTTGAAATTATCTTTAACCCTGAGACGTGCATAAGCCTGCATTAAATCAAGAACAGTTGCTTTATAAACAATATTTTTCTTTACTTTCACATCCTGCAGAATACCTCTACCAAAAAAATCTTTCCCTAACTGGTCTCGAGCCATCAACTGAGCTGCAGACCTTCTCATTGCCTCTAAACGTTCCAGCTGAAAAGCTAGATGTGCTGCAAGTTCTTCACCAGTTGGTCCGTCTTCATTATCTTCTTGTGGTAATAAAAGGCGTGATTTAATAAATGCTAACCAAGCTGCCATAACTAAATAATCAGCAGCTAGCTCAAGCCGAATTCGCTTTGCTTCCTCAACAAATTTTAAATATTGCCGAGCTAACTGTAAAATAGAAATTTTACGCATATCAACTTTTTGGGTTCGAGCCAATGTTAACAATAAATCTAGTGGCCCTTCAAATCCATCAATATCAATTACTAAATTTTCACCAGCAATTCGCTGCTCAAGATCTATATCAAAATTAGTTTGTGATTCCATAATTTTTATATTGCGCTAAACAATTCACTACATCAAGGAAGCAAAGGTACGGCAAGCAGCTTTAAAATCAAAGTCTTCAGGTTCGAACCTTAGATTTTCAGCTTTTTCTGCACGCAACTGGGATTTTGAATTCAAAATAGGTATTTCTTGCATAATTTCAACCATATCTTTCATTATCCCATTACAATGCAACACTACATCACACCCGGCCTTTAATGAAGCAAACGCCCTACTTGATAAAGATCCACTTAATGCCTGCATTGAAATATCATCTGTCATTAACAATCCATCAAAACCGATATTTTCTCTTATAATATTATTCATAATAGGCGATATCGTTGCACATAAATTTGGATCAAGAGTTGAGTAAATAATATGTGCAGTCATTGCCAGTGGTAAGTCTGATAAATGTCTAAATGGTTCAAAATCTATTGCGTTTAATGTGCTTGCGGGAGTATTGATTACTGGTAATTCAAAATGGCTATCAGATGAACCTCTACCATGTCCTGGAATATGTTTAAGGACAGGCAATATTCCTCCAGATAGAAGACCGTTTGCACATGCTCTTCCCATATCGGAAACAGTTTTGGGATTTTCCCCATAACATCTATTTGTTATAATTTGATGTGAGGATTTATTAGCAATATCAACCATTGGCGCACAATTCACATCTATTCCTAATAAATAAAGTTCGTGAGCTATTAATCGATATCTTAAATACATTGCTTCGTATTGTTTGTCAGGTTTTACCTTTTGCATCTGTTCAAATGGCGGCAACCAATCAAGCCATATTGGAGCTCTTAATCGGGCAACACGGCCACCCTCTTGATCAATCAAGATTGGAACATTCTTAGCAACAGAATCCCTTAACTCATTACACAATACTTTTATCTGATTTGGTGTACTTAAATTACGTGAGAAAAGAATAAATGCCCAAGGTTTGGCATCTCTAAAAAAATTTCGCTCTTCTTCAGTAAGTCGTGTTCCTTTACAACCAAATATTACTGAATTAGAGCTCATTATCTTGGAATAATTGGGGAACAAAAAGTTTCCCGTTTCTTAAGGGCCATACAAAAACTTTCAACATCATTAAAATCTATAAAGCTTTTAACTTTTAAAATATACTTAGCTTTTAAACCATCCTCAATTTTCTCAATAAACAACTCTTTATTTAAAAGTAGTTCAGAGTGAATTTTATTTATGTTTTCCAATTGAATAGTAGCTACCACATCAACATCATAAGAACCTAATTCAGCCATTATATTGTTTGAAAAAAAACTATTAGAATTTAATTTTAAATCTTTTGGCCGTATTTTTGGTGCAAATTTATTTTCTAATAGCATATCTTTTGTCTCAATCAAATCTATCTTGGGGGCTTTTGTATCTGATATCGGTTCATTTAAAATACGAAAATTTTTATCTTTTAGAATTGGGGCTTGCCCCATTTTCATATTTGAATCTGGTTTCTTTTGTGTATCTAATCCAGCAACATCTTCAGCCTGTAGGGGATATGGTTTAGGTGCTAAATAAACTTCATCTACTAGTTTAGAAATTCCCTTCGCCGTTTGAACTTCACTTACGGACAAACCTTGATGATCTGCTTGTTTCCCACCAGGCTCTTCAGGGGAAATTCGTGCTGGGCCATTTGCTTTTTTTATGACAGGAATATCATTTGGATCTAATTGCGATAAAGATAAACCCCACCAAACTAAGACCCCAAATACAGAAACTGACGCAGCTGCAGCCAAAATATTTAAGAATCTGCTCATGTAATCTCCAAATTGGGTCTTTGCCCTGCCCTTGAATGAGCTTTGAGTATCATTTTAAGCTTAATTATCGCATTTCGTCAATTGGCGTTACACCCAGAATAGTTAGCCCAGCAGCAATAGTAACTTGAACTGCAGATATCATTGATAATTTTTCAGCACTTAATTCGGGATTACTTTCTTGAAAAAAACGGGTTTCAGGAAATTCTTTACCGATATTCCAGAGCGCATGGAAATCTCCTGCTAATTCATATAAATAAAATGCAATACGATGAGGTTCATTATGTTTCGCAGCCAATTCTAATAGTCTAGGCCATTCTGCTAATTTTTTTACGAGTATTATTTCATTTGGATGTTTTAAAGTTTCAAATGAACCTGCTTTAATTATAATCTTAGCATCTTTCGCCTTTGTAAGAACTGAACTAATTCGCGCATGGGCATATTGCACGTAAAATACTGGGTTATCTTTTGATTGTTCTTGAACTTTATCAAAATCAAAATCCAAAGGTGCATCATTTTTTCTAGTTAGCATGACAAATCGGGTAACATCGGGGCCAACCTGTTTAACAACGTCTCTTAAAGTAACAAATGTTCCTGCACGTTTAGACATTTTAAACGGCTCACCATCTTTATATAATTTTACTAATTGAGTTAACTTTATATCAAGCGATACTTTCTCATTGGATAAAGCTGAAACTGCAGCCTTCATTCGTTTTACATACCCACCATGATCTGCACCAAATATATCGATTAATTGATCAAAGCCTCTTTGAACTTTATCAAAATGATATGCTATATCTGGAGCAAAATATGTCCATGAACCATCTGATTTGACAACAGGGCGATCAACATCATCACCATGGCTTGTAGATTTAAAAAGTGTTTGTTCCCTTGCTTCCCAATCGTCAGGTTTTTTACCTTTAGGTGGTTCTAAAATACCCTGATAGATTAAACCTTTCGCATCTAAATCGGCTAAAGCGTCTTCAATTAATCCAGTCCCATATAAGGATTTTTCTGAAAAGAACACATCCATTCGAATGCCCAATAATTCTAGATCTGATCTAATAAGATCCATCATTTTTTCAGTTGAAAACAATCTTAGTTCAGAAATCCATTCACTTTCAGGTTTATCAACTAAACTATCACCATATTTATTCTTTAATGCTTCACCTAGATCAACCAAATAATCACCAGGATAAGTGCCATCAATGAATTCAACCGCCTGACCATTAGCCTCAAGATATCGCAGGTAAACTGAGCGTGCTAAAACATCAACTTGTGCACCGCCATCATTTATATAGTATTCTCTTGTTACATCAAAGCCAGCAAAATCCAAGAGGCTAGCGAGTGCATCACCAAAAACTGCGCCTCGCGTATGTCCGACATGCAATGGACCAGTAGGATTAGCAGATACGTATTCTACATTTACTTTTATTCCAGAGCCAATATCTGAGCGCCCATAGTTTATTCCCATATTAAGCACATATGGTATAATAGATGTTAGATAATCCTGTTTGAGGCGCAAATTAAGAAATCCAGGTCCTGCAACATCTGCAGATATTATTCGACTATCATTTTCTAATAATGAACATAATGCCTCGGCTATAAGCCTTGGATTCATCTTTGCTGGCTTAGCTAAAACCATTGCTGCATTTGTTGACATATCTCCATGGGAAGAGTCTCGAGGAGGTTCAACTGTTACATTTGAAAAGTCTAATTCTTTTGACAATGTACCATTGGATTGCAATGCCTCCAATGAGGTTAAAACAAGGCTTCTAATATCAGAAAATAAGTTCATTAATTTATCCAGTTAATATAATTGCGCGATTTAACACATGGATCAATTATGTTCCAGAGGTGAGTTCGGTATATCTTTGTTCTGCATAACCATCAGTCATACCTGATAAATAATCAGAAATTAATTGCGCCTGCTCCAATTCACTTTTGCAATATGACCATTGGGCTGGTAATAATTTTCTATCGTTCATAAAAAAATAGAATAATCCATTTACAACTTGGGTTGCCCTCTCTCGCATTAAGTTAACGCGATCAGAACGATACATATTATCAAATAAGTATGTGCGAATTTCATTGATACTTTCAATCATTCTAGGCGAGAATTGAATAATTTGATATCCAAGATTTCTCACTTCTTTAGAGGAAGAGAGAGAGCTATTTTTTATTAAAGACTGTGAGTTTATAATGACATCTTCCACCATTTCATTAAAAATGCGTCTCAGGGCTTCATTACGACGCCTTATTGGATCTAAGTTAGGGTATTTTGCATCAACTAAAGAAAAACATTCCCCTACTATTGGTAGGTTAGATATATCATTTTCAGTAAACAAATTTGCACGTAACCCATCATCTAAATCATGATTATTATATGCAATATCATCAGATATGGCAGCTACCTGCGCCTCAGCACTAGCATGGGTTTTAAGTTCCAGATTATGTCTATTAGAATAGTCATTAAGGGCATATGGAATAGAGTTTACAACTGGCCCATTATGTTTTGCAATACCTTCTAATGTTTCCCAAGTTAGGTTTAAACCGTCAAACTCAGCATAACTTTTCTCTAAAGATGTTACAATTTTTATAGCCTGAGCGTTGTGATCAAACCCACCATAGTTTTTCATTTTTATCCTTAAAACATCTTCACCAACATGTGCAAAAGGTGGATGACCTAGATCATGTGCAAGTGCAATGACTTCTGTTAATTCGGAGTTTAAATTTAGTGTTTTGGCTATCGTTCGAGCAACTTGTGAAACTTCAATAGTATGAGATAATCGTGTGCGGAAATGATCACCTTCGTGCGCTACAAAAACTTGCGTTTTATGTTTTAAGCGTCGGAATGCTTTACAGTGAATAACACGGTCTCGGTCACGCTGAAATGGAGAGCGGTATTTACTTTCTTCTTCAGTATGGAGTCTACCCCGAGTTGTTTCTGGATTAGAAGCAATTTTGCTTTGCATAATTTGGTTGACCTTTAAATGTTGCCGAGATCGAAAAGCAGGTTTATATTAATTACATATATTAATTATGAAAGCCATAAAAGATGGACCTTGCTTTGCCACCAAAAGTAACTGATAGAGCATATGCTCGATTAGCAGAGATTAATGAAAATGTTGAAGCGTCCCAAGCATTACGAATTGCCGTTGAAGGCGGAGGATGTTCAGGCTTTCAATATGAAATTAAATTAGAAAATACACCGGACAAGGATGATTTGATATTAGAAAAAAATGGTCAAGTAGTATTAATAGATAAAATATCACTACCCTTTTTAGAAAATGCAGTAATTGATTATACACAAGAATTAATTGGCGCACGTTTCGTAATTGAAAATCCAAATGCTACTTCAAGCTGTGGATGTGGGGTTAGCTTTTCAATTTAATGAAAAATTAGATATTTTGAAAAAGTGAAAAATAAAATCTTAAATTAAGATTCACAGATACTCCATCATCAAGGAAAAGTTTACATGAAAATCGCAACTTTTAATATTAATGGCATCAAGGCACGTCTGCCAGCCTTGCTAGAATGGTTAAAGGAAACAAATCCAGATATTGCCATGTTGCAAGAAATAAAATCAATGGATGAACTGTTTCCAAGAGATGACATAGAGAGCCTAGGCTACGACATACATACTCATGGAATGAAGGGATTCAATGGAGTCGCAATATTATCTAAATACCGTCTTGAAGATATAATGCGCGGGCTTCCAGGTGATGATCAAGATATCCAGACACGTTATATCGAAGCAACAGTTATAGGGGATAACAGCTCACTAAGATTGTGCAATCTATACTTACCAAACGGCAATCCAACACCAGGGCCTAAATTTGATTATAAGCTAAAATGGATGGAACGTTTGTATGAACGGACCTGTTCCTTAATAAAATTAGAAGAACCCTTTTTATTAGCAGGCGATTTCAATATTATTCCCCAAGCCGAAGATTGTTGGGACACAAAAGTTTGGGAGAATGATGCAGCATATTTACCTGAAAGTCGTGCAGCATACAGGAAAATCTTGAATTTAGGTTTAACAGATGCATTTCGTGCAAAGAACCCTTCAGCAATGAACTATACTTTTTGGGATTATCAAGCAGGCGCTTGGAATAAAAATAATGGCATTAGAATAGATCACTTTTTACTTTCACCAACATGCGCAGATAAGCTAATTGACTGTCAATCTGATCGTGAATGTAGAGCAAAAGATAAACCCTCTGATCATGTTCCAGTTTGGGTGGAGTTAGAAATTTAAACTTTATATCTATAAATCCAATTAAACCGCTTATTTAAAAATGAAGGGTAAACCTTTGCTATAAGACGTAAATTAAGCTGAAATAGTTTTCTCAATATTAAATTAGATAAATGAAAAGCTTTTCCATTTTTACTTGATATTTTTTGAATATCTGTAACGCGTTTTTTTCTAATTTTTTCATATTTTTTAAGTGCATTATTGATATTATTTGTGTCATTTAAAACACTAGTTAATACTGCTGCATCTTCTAAAGCCATACACGAACCTTGAGCCATAAATGGAAGTATTGGATGAGCAGCATCACCCAATAGAACAACATTATCATTACTCCATGACTTTAAAGGCGGGTGCGAATATAACCCCCAAAGTTTAACAGTTTTTATTTTGGATAAAATACGATTAACACTTGGGCTGAAATCAGAAAACTCATTGCAAAATTTTTCTGGTGAACCTTCGTTATTCCAATTTTCAGGTGCAATATTTTTATTAGACTGAACGCCAATAATATTTATTAACTCTCCATTTCTAATTGGATACATTACCAAGTGTTTGTTAATTCCCATAAACACTGTTGGTTCTATATTATTTCCATCAGATGGAATAAGCGCTCTCCAAGCTACTTGATCCATAAACAATGCAGCACTTTGACCAAACCAGTATTGTCTTACCCCTGAATTCATACCGTCTGCCGCAACAGTTAAATCGAAATTATAAATATTAGAATTACTTTTAATTTTTGAACCATTAAGATCAGTTTTTATAGCTATAGCGTTAGAGCCCAGAATAATCTTTACTCCTAGATCCTTTGCTCGAGAAACCAAAGCGTCAACTAAATCAGCACGATGCAATTGCACATAAGGAAAATCGATGTCTTGGTTATGCTTTATTTCTATAATCGGTTTACCAGCTTTGTAATCTTTAAATAATATGGAGTCTGGGAAACATACCTCCTCTAAATAATCTGGGTACACTCCAAGTTTTGATAATATATTTATTCCATTTGCACTAATCTGAATACCAGCACCCACTTCAGATATCTCTGAAGCTTTTTCAAAAATTGTTACCCGACTACCAAACTTAGCAAAGAAAATTGCAGAAGCTAACCCACCAATTCCACCACCAATGATCCCAATATTTTTATCTAATAATGACATTTAACCTCAAATAAAAACACCGCGTAATTAGACGCGGTGTAAATTATATTCAATATATAAACAAATTAGTCGTCTCTATGAACTTTTTCTTTTCGTTCATGTCTTTCTTGAGCTTCAAGTGATAAGTTCGCAGTTGGCCTAGCCTCAAGTCTTTTCAAAGATATTGGCTCGCCAGTAGCATCACACCACCCATATGTACCGTCTTCGATACGCCTAAGTGCACTATCAATTTTTGATACAAGCTTTCTTTGCCGATCTCGTGTTCTTAATTCTAAAGCTCTATCTGTTTCTTCAGATGCCCTGTCTGCAACGTCTGGAATATTACGTGTACCTTCTTGCATACCTTCAATGGTATCTCGACCATCAGCAAGCAACGCAGCTTTCCAGTCAAGTAACTTTTTTTGAAAATATTCTACCTGGCGGTCATTCATAAATTCTTCGTTGTCAGTTGGATGGTATTCAGTATCTAACACTTTATTAACTTTCATAATAAAACCCATTTAAATTTAGGTAATCAACATTTTATTCGTTCCGTATCTTAGAATTCACAGGATGTCACGCCCTACTTTCGAATGTTTAGAATACTAATGATATTTATGTTAATAATCATTTATGGTTGATATGATATATTATATATTACACAAATTATGATAATGCTCATCAAATCAGGGTTAAAATGATAATAATATGTTAAAATTCTCACCAATTTTACTTGCCGTAATATGGGCAATAATAATGTATTATGTATCTGCATGGCGCACCAAATCTGAAATGGATAAGAAATCAACTTTATTAAATGATCCTCCTCTAGAAACTTTAACAAATCAGATGGCAAATACCTTAGATTTGCATGAAATAAAGGTACATATTTACGAAATTGAACCAATCAATGGCTTAGCTATTCCTGATGGACGTATTTTCATAACAAGAGGTTTCATGAAAAAATATTACAATGGGGAAATCACTGCTGCAGAAATAGCTAGTGTTATTGCCCATGAATTGGGTCATGTTGCACTTGGCCACACAAAAAGAAGAATGATCGACTTTTCAAGTCAAAATGCAATTAGAGTTGCATTAGCAATGGTTTTAAGCAGATTTTTTGGTGGATTTGGGGCCATAATAGCAAATACAATTACTAAATTTTTAACTGCACGACTATCTCGAAAAGATGAATACGAAGCAGATGCATATGCAGCAGCTTTATTAACTAAAGCAAATATTGGCATTGAGCCTCAAATATCAATGTTCGAAAAACTTGAAAAGCTTAGTAATGAAGGGAATAATTCCATGGCATGGTTGATGAGTCATCCAAAAACGCAGGATAGAATCACAGCCATAAAAAAATTAAAAGATGAATGGGAGTAAAAATTTCCCATACTTTGCTAAATACTAACTGGCTATAAACTTAGCTAGTTTTGGCAACTGAGATGACTTCAACATTTTGCGATTATTTATACTAATGCCAGATCTTCTAATCGCTTCTTTTTTTACAGTTTCAATTATCTCAAGCATTTCATTACGACCTGATGTAGCCAATTCTAACAAGAAATCATCAGGGGTGCGTCTCACAATGCCATGGCTCGATAGTATTGGAGTTGGAAAATCCTTTAAATTTGCAGTCAGCAATTCATCAGCATTACCTTCAATAGCCGCCTGCAAGACATGTATATCATTTTCGTCTGGCAAAAATAGATTTTTATTTTCCGGTCCGATCTCTACCTGTGACTTTGGCCAATTAACACGTAAAAGTGCAATCTCAATAGTTGCCTCAGCTTCATTATGATTACGATGTGCTGCTCGACGCCATTCCTCAATTATTCTTTCAGACCAAAGCGGCTCGAAAAAATCTTTTTGTGCAGCCCCTAATAAAATTGAACGTAAAATAGAAGGATAAAGAACACACGTATCTAGCAAAACTTTCATTAATCTAATCTCAAGAAAATTGATTTTAAATAAGATGACTCAGCAAGATGTGGATGAACAGGATGATCTATTCCTGCCGAACCGGTATGAATTATTTGGCCTTTACGGCCAGCTTTACCAACTCCAACAAGAGAAGCTTTTCGAAACTTTTGCATATCGGCAGCATGGGAACAGGAACACAGAACTAAATAACCTCCGGGCTGTACCAATCTTGCAGCCATTTTGGCTGCTTTTTCATATGCGCGTAAACCTTTTTCTAATGCAGGTTTCGATGGAGCAAATGCAGGAGGATCACAAGCTACCACCTGATACCTTTCACCTTCATCAATTAGTTGTGACATAACTTCAAAAGCATCACCCTTTCGAGTTGTAAATGATTTAGAAAATCCAGACCTCTCAGCTCCCTCAGTGGCTAAATCAAGTGCAGGTTGAGAGCTATCTACTGCAATAGCAGCATTTGCACCGGCTGCTAAAGCAGCTAGGGAAAATCCACCAACATGACTAAACAGATCAATTATTGATCCTCCCTTTGCTAATTTAGCCGAAAATGCGTGGTTATCACGCTGATCGAAGAATAAACCAGTTTTTTGTCCACCTGAAATATCTGCCATATAAGTCGCATCATTCATTTTTACTTCTATTGGCGCCTGTGAAGACCCTTTAATGAAAATATTTTCATTATCCAATCCTTCAAGTGAACGAGCGCGGCCAGAAGAATTTTTTAATATTATTTTTGGTGAAAAGATTTGTTCAAGTGCTGAAGTAATTTCTGGCATCATCTTATCAGCCCAAGCAGCATTTGGTTGAACTACAAAAGCATCACCAAATCGGTCTATAATGACGCCAGGCAAACCATCAGCTTCGGCATGTATCAAACGATAAAATGGGGTGTCATATAATTTTTCTCGTAACATTAGTGCGTTTTTCAACTTTGTAACAATCCATGCTGTATCAATTGAAATATCAACATCTAGATCCATTACTCGCCCTGTGATTTTACTATTACTATTAAAAGCAATTAGGCCAATATCTTGTTTGTCATTAGTTTGAATTTTAACAAATGATCCTGGAGGAATTTTTTTTGTTCGCCTATCTAAAATTACATCATCTGAATAAATCCATGGAAAACCAAACATCACCCGAGCAGGTGATTTATTTGGACGAAAGCGGAGTGTAGGTAAATCTATCATATTATTCGCTTACATTGCTTCCAATCAAAAGAAAAGCGCCCAAGAGGATACTGGGGCGCTTAAACAAAATTTGGGAGAAATATTTGTTTATTATTGGAGTTAAGCGTGTTTAATTCGAGCAAAAGTCAAATTGGTTTTAACCCAAGCTAACATTTTTACAAATAGCGTAGAAATAAATTCTGAACGCATTTTTGATGCTTCTTCACGAACTTTGAACAAATCTATATTTTCGTATGTTTTAACCATGATAAACTCCTTTTTTCCATAAATATGATTTAGGATAAATAGAGTGTTCTTACATCAGACAAGGTCGCCCTAGCGCTATGTCTATTTTGCATAGCTAATGATAAAAGATATGCAAAAAAAATTACTTTAATGAAAATTGACCTCTGACCCATCTTCGGAAGCATTTTTTAACCATTCCATAATATAACCGCCAACAGATCGAAAACAAATCAACTGACAATTCGTTTCATCCGTAAACCAGAATGCTACAGCAAGTTGAGCTATTCTTGTTCTTCGAACTTCACCAATTGGCAAAGCATCAACTGACAAATCAGCAGGTGATCCTTTTGACAGTACATCACGAATGGCGCCACCATTTAATGAAAATACTGATCTTGCATCTGATACATCTACAACAAGATTGTGTGTGCCACTTAGGCTGCTATTTAAATTGGAAATTGTTTTGGATACATTTTTATAATCAATTATTATCAATAATTCATCAGGAGACATCCATGCTATGGAGCATTTAGATGTTGATGTAATCTGACGCTGCTCAGGTATAATCATACCCAGTTCCAATTTCAACGCTTTTGCAAGTACATTAGATTTTAAATCACCTCGTAAAGTAATCATTCCAAGCAAACCAGTGTCTTTTATTTTAATTATTCCATTATGTGATGCACCGTTTAGTGCTGTAATACTAGACATTTTGCCGTTCTCCTTCTGGGTCAAGGAATACCTGATTACAAATTTCAGCTTTGATAATTTTTCCATCTAAAGTTGGAAAATCAATTATCTCTCCCATCCTGTCAGGTCCAAACTTAACCAATCCCATCGCAATTGATCTATTTAATGTTGGTGAAAAATATGTTGATGTAACTCGACCGATCATATTTTTCACTCCATTTTCCCTAACTGATCCATCTGTTGCATATGCACCATCAGGTATCACTATATCGGGATCTATAGTTTTCAATCCGACCAATTTCCAACGTGACGGATCAGACATGTGCGAACGAAGATGTGCGCGCTTTCCCAAGAAGTCTTCTTTCTTTTTTGAAAGAGCCCATTCCATGTTTAAATCTTGAGGAATCACCGTTCCGTCTGTTTCATCACCAATCATTATAAAGCCTTTTTCTGCGCGCATAACATGCAGACATTCTGTGCCATAAGGTTCAATGCCAAACTCCTTACCAGCTTCCATGCACATGTCCCAAAAAGCTTGGCCATCTGATGCAGGCACAGCTATCTCATAGGATAGCTCTCCAGAAAACGAAATTCGAAATGGTCTAACTCTTATTCCACCAAGCGTTCCCTCTGAGAAACGCATAAAAGGAAGTGCATCCTTTGAAACATCCATTCCACCAAGTTTTTCAAGCAGTTTTCTTGCGTTTGGCCCAACTACAGCAATTTGAGCATATTGTTCAGTAACATTTGCTGTATATACTTCCCAATCCCACCATTCTGTTTGAAGCCATTCCTCCATCCAAGCATGAATTCTATCAGATCCTCCAGATGTTGTGTGACAAAGGTATGTGTTCTCATCTAATCTCGCAACAACACCATCATCAGATAAAAATCCATTTTCATTACACATCAAGCCATATCTACAGTGTCCAACCTTTAAATTTGACATTAAATTTGTATATAGCATGTCCAAAAATTTACCTGCATCTGGCCCTTTGACTATAATTTTACCCAATGTAGATGCATCTAATAAACCAACATTTGTCCTAGTATTCAAAATTTCTCTTTCGACTGCATCTTTAACTGTTTCATTATTTTTCTGATAACAATAAGGACGGCGCCAATCCGCGACTGGTTCAAAGAAGCCTCCATTTGCTTCAATCCAGTTATGAATCGGGGATTTTCGTATTGGCTTAAAAAGTTCTCCACGCGCATCGCCTGCAATAGAGCCCATTGAGATTGGATGATAGGGTGGCCTAAAGGTTGTTGTCCCTACATTTGGTATCTCTGAATTTAAGCTATCCGCTAGGATTGCCAGTCCATTTATATTTGATAGTTTTCCTTGATCTGTTGCCATACCAAGAGTTGTGTATCTTTTAGTATGTTCAACACTTTCATAACCCTCACGAGCAGCCAAACGCACATCTGATACTTTAACATCATTTTGGTAATCCAGAAAAGTTTTAGCCTGTAATTTGACTGACATACCCTGAGGCATTTGCCAAATTTGTTCAATCGGAGACTCAGCTTCAGTTTCAGCTTTAATGACTTTAGACTTGATAGGTTTAAAACCAACTTGCTTAGCAATTAATTTTCCTTGTGAAATTGCATCTTGAATTGTTTCATTAGCTATAAAATAACCATTGGCTGCACCACCTACTGCTACGAAGCCTGTGCCATCATCTCCAAGAGGTGGCCGTTCAGCATCAGGGCGGAACATAGCGTTTGTTTCATCCCAATTTAATTTACCACCACAATGTGACCAAAGATGTACAACAGGTGACCATCCACCTGACATTGCTACTACATCACATTTTATTTCTTCAATTGGAGTTCCCTCGCCAGCTTGCAAACAAATTGAAACACCAATTACGCCCTTTGAGCCTTTAACTTTTGAAATGGCCATTCCAGTTTCAACTCGAATTCCCAATTCACGTGCTTTATTTGGTAGTTCACCGGTTGCATCTGTACGAGCGTCTAGAATTATTGCAACTTTTAAACCAACCTCAAATTGCTTAATTGCTGTTCTATATCCATCATCATTATTCGTCGCAAGCACCATGATATCACCACATGAAGTACCAAAATCAACTATATAATCACGAACACTACCTGCTAACATCACACCAGGAAGATCATTTCCTGCAAATGATAGTGGGCGCTCAATAGCGCCTGTTGTGGTTAAAATTCGCTTAGCTCGAATCCGCCATAATCTTTGCCTTGGTCCTTTTTTGCTAGGCATGTGATCTGTTAATGACTCATATCCTGTCACCCAACCATGGTCATAAACTCCAGCTCCCATTGTCCTATTTTTAAGGGTAACATTTGGCATAGACTCTAATTCTGCTAACGCATCATTAATCCATTCTTCACTATTCTTATTATTAACTAAAACATCATCAACCGGAGCCCTACCACCCCAAGAGTTTTTTTGCTCAAGAAGTAATACTTTTGCACCAGCTCTGCCGACTTCTAAAGCAGCAGCTAGTCCAGATATTCCGCCCCCAATAATAAGAACGTCTACATGTGCATAAAAATATTCATATTTATCTGCATCTTTTCCAATCGGCGCAGCACCTAGACCTGCAGCTTTTCGAATAACTGGCTCAAAAATATGCTTCCAAGCAAAACGTGGGAAAATAAATGTTTTATAATAAAAGCCTGCAGGAAACACTCGGCTCATAATCCGGTTTATACCTCCGATATCAAACTCTAGCGAAGGCCACGCATTTTGGCTAACTGAGTGTAGACCATTGAATAACTCAGTCGTTGTTGCCCTTTGATTAGGTTCAAATTTATTTCCTTTACCCAATCCAACAAGCGCATTTGGCTCTTCAGGGCCAGATGCCACAACACCTCTTGGACGATGGTATTTAAAGGAACGACCAACTAATCTTTGATTGTTAGCTAATAGCGCAGAAGCCAGAGTATCACCTTCATAGCCACTAAATCTCTTGCCATCAAAAGAAAACTCTAGCGAATTTGATCTGTTAATTAAACGACCACCTTTTGATAATCTTGTACTCATTTAACAAATCCCTTCCATTCAGGACGTTTTTTTTGAATTTTATTGATTAATGCTTTTGGCGGAGAATTCGTTTGAGCTGAATACGTTCCAAATACCTCCAAACTAGTTGTACACCTTGCAGCATTAAACCACTTTCCACACCCATAGACATGTCGCCAACGTTCAAAATGTACACCCTTTGGGTTATGTCTCATAAATAAGTAATTTTCCAATTCATCATCACTTGCATTTACACCAGATCGAGTAATGTGAGCTTGACCATCGCAATGTAAATCAGTTTCATCAGCGGTAATGCCACAGTTGGGGCAAGTAAGATTTAGCATTTTTAAACCTCTAAGCTATAAGTTTTTTATTTTTAATTTTTGGTTATTGAATTGTATTTAAACACTCTTCAATATTTTGTTTGGCAGATCTGAGTATTTTTAAATCAACTATAATTTCATCTTTTAATCGAATTAAATCGAAACTTAGCTTACTGCTAATCTCAACTCGATTATCAAATCCTGTTAAATCAATGTCTTCTGTAAATGGTAAAGGAAATATATTATTTGATCTCTGCATTTCTCTTATTATGAATGGTTCTCCATCAAACTTAATTGTCAAAATATCATCAGCATTTTTTGCTTCTTTTCCTGAATAACCTGTTACCTGCCAACGATCTCCATCTTTTCGTTTATATGTAGCAAAAAACGAAGGTACTCCATTTGATGAAGTAGCACTTAAAGTCGCCCAGCAAACTCTTGATTCTTCAACTTTCGTTATTTGATATTCATCAAATGACTTAAAAATTTCCATTGCACTATTTGAAGCACAGCTAGCCGTACCAAATAAAAATGTACCTAAGATTATCATAATATTTTTCATCAATGCGCTACTCCTGCTGCTACGCTCTCGTCAATGAAGCGTCCTTCTTGAAAACGATTTAATCCAAATTCGGCAGCTAAGCCTATTTGCTCGTCTTTTGCCATCAATTCAGCCATTGCCCAACCAGAACCTGGAATAGCCTTAAACCCACCTGTTCCCCAACCACAATTAATATAGCATCCTGATAAAGGAGTTTTTGAAATAATAGGTGACCGATCTCCTGTTACATCAACAATTCCACCCCAATGACGCAACATCTTTAAACGACTAACCATAGGAAAAGTTTCAATTAATGCTCTCACTGTTTCTTCTAAATGGTGGAATGATCCTCTTTGTGTATAATTATTAAATCCATCAGTTCCACCCCCAATAACCATTTCACCTTTGTCTGATTGGGACATATATCCATGAACAGTGTTTGCCATTACAACAACATCCATACATGGTTTTATTGGTTCTGAGACTAATGCTTGAAGCGAAACTGACTCAAGTGGAAGCCTAAATCCAGCCATATCAGCTAAATGTCCTGAATTTCCAGCAACAACAATGCCCAGTTTTTTACATTTTAATGAACCTTTTGTCGTTTGCAAACCAGTAACTTTACCATTTGCTTGTGTAACAGAAGTTACTTCACATTGTTGAATAATATCCATTCCCATATCTGAACAGGCTCGTGCATACCCCCATGCAACTGCATCATGTCGTGCAGTACCAGCGCGTGGTTGCCATAATGCGCCAAGAACTGGAAAACGAGGCCCAGATAGTTCGATAATTGGACATAATTCTTTTACCTTTTGCGGCCCAATATATTCAGTCTTAACACCTTGTAATTTATTTGCATGAGCGGTCCGCTTATATCCACGAATTTCTGCCTCTGTTTGGGCCAGCATCATCACTCCGCGAGGACTAAACATCACATTATAGTTTAAATCCTGTGACATTGTTTCATATAATGACCTTGCTTTTTCATATATGGCTGCAGAGGGATCCTGAAGATAGTTTGATCTAATAATTGTAGTATTACGCCCAGTATTGCCACCACCTAGCCATCCTTTTTCAATAATAGCTAAATTAGTAATTCCATAATTTTTACCAAGATGATAAGCTGTTGCTAGGCCATGGCCCCCTGCTCCAACAATAACAGCATCATATTCTTTTTTCATTTCAGGCTTTGCCCAGGCTCGCTCCCAACCTTGGTGGTATGAAAAAGCATTTCTAGCTATAGCAAAAGCAGAGTAACGTGACATTGATTGTTTACCTATAATCGAGCTTATTAAAACTTAATGGTGTTATTACATGAATATATAATCCAAATAATTGAAAATACGAGTTGATTTGTTCCAGAACCGACATTTCAATTAAAGTCAGGTAAGGGAAAAATAAACTATGGTCAAATTTATATAAATCATAGCATAATTTAAAATTTTTATGACTCCACATTATCCTCAAGCAAGTTTAAATAATACGGATAAAAGGAAAAATGTATGGTTTGGATCTTAGGCACCTTAGCCTGTTTGATATTTATAGGTTTGATCGCAAGATCGATAGTTGCACCACGTGATTTAGACTTAGGTGTCGCATCAAAAGATTTGCTCATCTACAAAGATCAATTAGTTGAAGTTGAGAAAGATATAGAAAAGGGAGTTCTAAGCAAATCTGAAAGTGACGCCGCAAGAATTGAAGTTTCAAGAAGAATTCTTTTAGCAGACAAAAGATCTAAAATTGAGAAACAAACTTCAAGTAATTCCCAAAATCATAACAAAATTATTACTTTTATCATTTTAATTTTCATTTTAGCAGGGTCTTTAAGTATTTATGCATTTTTGGGCAATCCAAGACTTCCAGATATGCCATTGCAAACTAGGCTGGCTGAAATAAAAGAATTACGTTCACAAAGAATTAGTCAAGAAGAAGCAGAGTTACTTGTTCCAGATGAAATTATTGAAGCTCCAAGTGATTATTTAGCATTGGTTTCAAAGCTACGAGATGCGATGAAAGAACGACCAAATGATATGCAAGGATTAAGATTACTTGCTTTACATGAATTTAGACTGGGCAAATATCGTTCTGCTCGCAAAGCACATTTGAAAATAATTAATGTTTTAGGTGATACTGCTACAGCAAAAGATTTGATAGATTTTGCTGAAGTCATGATTGTTGCAACAAATGGATATGTTTCACCAGAAGCAGAATTCATACTAAGGCGTGGATTGGAGATGAAGCCAAATGATGGCCGAGCTCGTTATTATTCAGGCTTATCAATGGCACAATCTGGTCGACCAGATGTCACACTACGACTTTGGGAAAATCTTTTAGATGAAGGGCCAGATGATGCCCCTTGGGTACCTTTAATTAAAGAACAAATAGTTGATGTCGCACGTTTAGTTGGAGTAAATTTAGCTCAAGATCAGTTACCTGGACCGACATCCGAACAAATCAATTCTGCTGGAAATATGTCCGATGTAGATCGCAAAGAAATGATACAAGGTATGGTTTCAAGTTTAAGTAACAGACTAGCCAATGAAGGTGGGACAGTAAATGAATGGGCTCGATTAATTCGGGCATTAGGTGTATTAGGTGAGACTGCAAATGCTTCCAAAATATGGATAGAAGCACAGACTATATTTGGTAGAAATAGTTCAGATATAGAAATATTACGAGAAGCGGCAAGAGCAGCAAAGGTTTCTCAATGAGTTGTCATAATAATTTCATAGAGTTTGTGTCTCTATTACCCCGATTTAAATCTCTGATTGGCTTGGATTTAGGTACTAAAACTATAGGTATCGCGGTTTCGGATACCCTCTGGTCAGTTGCAACACCACGAGAAACAATAAAGCGAAAAAAATTTGGACTCGATTGCGATGCATTAGATATTATTTTCAACTCAACAGATACAGGTGGAATAATACTCGGACTTCCTATGAATATGGACGGTAGTGAAGGTCCTAGATGCCAAGCCACAAGAGCTTTTGCAAGAAACTTGTCATTAAGGTGTCCAATCCCAATTGCTTTTTGGGACGAGAGGTTATCGAGTATAGCAGCTGAACGAGCGATGTTGGAAGCCGATATGAGTAGAGCAAAACGTGCCGATAATATTGACCATGTAGCAGCAAGTTTCATATTACAGGGTGCATTAGATCGTATTGGGAATATTTTATAATGGATGAAGTCTGGAAACGAGAAGAAGTTGAAAGTCCCTGTGTAAAACTTTGTATCATTCACAAAGAAAGCGGGCTTTGTATGGGCTGTTATCGTAATGGATTAGAAATATCACAATGGTCAATTATGAGTTCAGAAGAAAGAAAACTTAAGATGCAAGAGTTACCAAGTCGAGCAGGAAAAGTTCGAGGTAAAAGGCGCAAAATAAGAAAAATTTAAGAACTATAAACCTTATAAAGCATATTAAACGCCACACTTATTAAAAAAAATGCAAATGTTCTTTTTAAAACCAAAACATTTAACCTATGAGCTAAATTTGCTCCAATAGGTGCAGTCAATATTGTCATCGAAATTATAATAAAAAAAGCGGGCAAATTTACATAACCTATCGTCAAAGGTGGTAAACTTCCTGAAGGTGGATTAGTGAACAGGAATCCAATGGTGCTAGGGAAAGCTATTGCGAGACCAAATCCTGCACCAGTAGCCACAGCTTTATGAATTTTGATATTATGCAAAGTCATCAAAGGTACCGCCAAGCTCCCCCCTCCAATGCCCATTAAAACTGATAGAAACCCAACAACCGTGCTTATGATATTTCGAGTGAACCCAACTGGCATTTGAAACCCTAAGCTCCAATTGCTCTTAGAAAATGCCATATACAGACCAATTATAATCCCTAACAAACCAAATATAATAGTTAAAGTATCAGTATGAAGCTTGGCTGCAATAAATACACCAATAACTGCGCCTAATATTATTCCAGGAGACCATAATTTTAAAATAATCCATTCTACCATTTTCTTTTTGTGATGACTTAGAACTGATCTAATGGATGTAAAAACAATAGTAGCAAGTGAAGTGGCAACACAAATTTGCATGAGTTGCGAATTTGCATAGCCCAAAGAAGTGAACACATAGAAAAAAGCCGGTACAAGAACTATCCCACCACCAACTCCAAGTAAGCCTGCTAATATGCCAGCAAATGCACCAACTATTAATAATAAAATTATTGTTGGCAAAAATATTAAGATATTTTCCACATAATCATCCAAATCATTATTTAATTCTCATTCTCAAATATTCTGTTTTTCTAAAGCATTTTTTAATGCATTTTGGATTACTTCAATACCAGCACCTTTTTTATATGCTTCGTCTGATAATGTTCTTTTCCAAACCTTTGCCCCACTTTGACCTGAGAACAAACCTAGCATATGTCGTGTAATTTGATTTAATCGACCCCCAGAATCTAAATGATTTTGTATGTATGGTAGCATTTCATTTATTATTTCAGTAACTGATTTTTTTTTAATATTAGCGTCATATAAACTATCTGCATTTCCTAGGATTTCCATAGGATTATGATATGCAAATCTACCAATCATAACTCCGTCCAAACCCTTATTAATTTCGGCAACTGCCTGATTAAACGTTTGTAAACCTCCATTTAAAATAACTTCTATTTCAGGTCGATCCTTTTTAATTTTATGGACTAAATTATAATCTAATGGAGGAACATCTCGGTTTTGTTTGGGTGAAAGGCCACTGAGCCATGCTTTACGTGCATGAATTGCAAAAGAATTAACGCCACTTTGAGATACTTTATCTATGAAATCAGGTAATATTTCCTTTGGATCTTGTTCATCAACACCAATTCGACATTTTACAGTTATTTCTGCACCCGTTGATGCTTCTAACATAGCGCTCACACATTCACTGACTAACTCAGGCTCTTTCATTAAACATGCACCAAATCTACCAGATTGAACACGATCTGATGGACATCCAATATTAATATTTATCTCATCATATCCAGCGTCACATCCTAGTCGAGTGGCTTGTGCAAGTTGATAAGGATCTGAGCCCCCAATCTGCAAAGCGATCGAATGTTCAGCCTGGTTGAACTCCAACAATCTATCAGCATCACCATGGATTAATGCAGGAGCCGTAACCATTTCAGTATAGAGCAATACATTTTTCGAAATTAATCTGTGAAGATAGCGACAATGCCTATCTGTCCAATCCATCATTGGAGCCACAGAGAATGTTCTATCTATTTGCTTCACATCAAACCTACTTGAAATTAGTCTTTTTAAATGTTTCTAATCTTAATAATACTACCATAAAAATTAACAAATATAACTATAACAATTTTAAAGAATTTACCTTTTTCAAAATTATGATCTTGTTGAATGAACTGCCTGGCCAAATGCTTCGAAAAGGGGTTTAGAAACGGAGTCTTTTAAAGCATTCCATTCAGGATGCCATTGAACAGCATATGCAAAATTTAATGCATCTTTTATTCTAATTGCTTCGGGGGTTCCATCTGTAGCATGACCTTCAATAATTATTCTTTCGCCAGCTCTTTTAATACCTTGACCATGAAGAGAATTTGTTACGATTTTTTTTGCACCAAAGATTTTTTCAAAATGCCCACCCTTTAATAAGCTCACTTCATGACGCATCGCAAATTTTTCTTCTATTGTTCCGTCTGGAGGCATACGATGATTCATTCTACCGGGCAAATCATTAATTTCTGGATAAAGTGAGCCTCCAAATGCAACATTGAATTCTTGAAATCCCCTACAAATGCCCAAAATTGGTATTTCTTTTTCAACGCATGCACGCACTAAAGGCAGAGAAACAGCGTCTCGGTTAAGATCAAATTGGCCATGTTCTAGTGTCTCTTCTTCTCCGTATTCTTCAGGATGAATATTCGGCCTAGCTCCAGTCAAAAGAATTCCATCAAAATTTTCACAAATTTCATTTGTATCACACAGTTCAGGGATACCTGGAAAAATTACAGGGAAAACTTTAGACACATCATAAAGAGCTTCTAGGTTTGAAGTTCCAGCTAATTGTACAGGATAGGAGTCATCCACGAGATAAGAGTTCGAAATAACCCCAACAATTGGGCGTTTCATAAGCAATCCTGTTAAATATAAATATCGTTTAGTAATACTTATTACTTATATTTAAAGAATTACAGTATAAAAATGCTCAAGATAATCTTTATCGTCTTGAGCATAAAAGTTAGGTTCATAAGACTTATGCTGAAACATTAAACCCAGATAATTTAATACCAGCTACTGCCGCTATTGTATCATTTTCAGATGTATCACCTGTGACTCCAACAGCACCAATAATACTATCATTGTCATCCTTAACCAAAACTCCACCACTAACTGGTGTAAATCTGCCGTTAAAAGATACGCTCAAAGCATTTACAAAATACGCTTGTTGCTCTGCTCTTTCCATTATAGCTGACGAAGGAATTCCCATCATAATAGCAGCATGCGCTTTGCCATCAGCAAGCTTAAAACGTCCTGGAGATGCCCCATCTGATCGCTCAAATGCTTTTATATTTCCACCTGTATCCAATACAACAACTGATAAAGGTTGCATTTTTTCCTTTATTCCTTCTTGAAGAATATTATCAATAATTTCTTTAGCTTTAGCTAATGATATAGACGTCATTTTATTTAACCTTTAAGTTCTAATCTTCGCGCATGTAAAACAGGTTCAGTGTATCCAGATGGTTGAATTGCACCCTTAAATACAAGATCACATGCTGCTTGGAATGCTATAGAGGTAAAATTTGGGGACATTGGGTTATATTTTGGATCATTTGCATTCTGAGAATCCACAACACCTGCCATTCTTTGCAAAATTTGCATTACCTCTTCTGGTGTAACGACACCATGATGGAGCCAATTAGCTATATGTTGTGCTGAAATGCGGCACGTTGCACGATCTTCCATTAGACCTACATTATTTATATCTGGAACTTTAGAACATCCAATACCTTGATCAATCCATCGAACAACATATCCTAAAATACCTTGTGCATTATTTTCTATTTCACGTGTTATTTCATCATTTGACCAATTTTGCCCCTGAGAGATAGGAAATTGTAAAATAGTATCAACAGAAGCTCGTTTGCCACCTTTTTGTATTTCATTCTGGCGCTCAAAAACATCAACTTTATGATAATGCATTGCGTGTAAAGTTGCAGCAGTTGGTGAAGGCACCCAAGCACAATTTGCACCAGATTCTGGATGTGCCACTTTTTGCTCCATCATATCTGACATATTATCAGGAACCGCCCACATTCCCTTTCCAATTTGTGCTTTTCCTTGCAAACCACATGCTAAACCAACATCAACATTTTGATCTTCGTAAGCTGCAATCCAAGGTTGCTTTTTAATCTCATCTTTTCGCAAAAATGGACCCGCTTCCATCGAAGTATGAATTTCATCTCCAGTGCGATCAAGAAATCCTGTGTTTATAAATGCAACACGATTTTTTGCTGCACGAATACATTCTTTTAAATTTACTGTAGTACGTCTTTCTTCATCCATAATACCAATTTTGACGGTGTACTGTGGCAATCCTAAAGCTTTTTCAACTTCAGTAAAAATTTCATCTGTGAATGCAACTTCTTCTGGTCCATGCATTTTTGGTTTAACTATATAAACTGACCCAGTGATAGAATTTCCTGACTTTCGATCTAGATCGTGCATTGCTATTGCAACCGTAAACATCGCATCCATGAAACCTTCACCAATTTCATTACCTTGTTTATCCAAAATAGCAGGGTTAGTCATTAGATGACCAACGTTGCGAACCAACATTAATGCTCTTCCTTTGAGCTGAAATTGTGATCCCTTTGGAGAAATATATTGACGATCTGGCAGGAGCCTACGTCTAAGAGTTTTTCCATTTTTTGAAAGATTACAGGTTAAATCTCGCTTCATCAATCCAAGCCAATTTGAGTAAGCTAGTATCTTGTCTTCTGCATCAACAGCTGCAACACTATCTTCGCAATCCATTATTGCTGATAACGCACTTTCTAAAATAACATCAGCAATACCCGCTTTGTCTGCTTTACCGATTGGAGTTTCTTTGTTGAAATACAGTTCAACATGTAAATTGTTGTTTTTTAGTAAAATACCCTCTGGCGCATTAGCTTTTTCTCGATAACCAACAAACTGTTCTGGCTTTTGCAATTTTTTCCCATCAATTAAAAGTTCGCCATTTAGGACTATATAATTAGTTGCATCTGCATGTGAAAAGCCAATAATAGGGAAAGTTTCATCCAAAAAATTCTTAGAATAAGCAATAACTTCTGCACCACGTGCAGGGTCATAATTTTTTGACTGTGAGGTGCTTCCCAATACATCAGTTCCATAAACACAGTCATATAATGACCCAAAGCGAGCATTTGCCGCATTTAGTGCAAATCGCGCGTTAGTAATCGGTACAACTAACTGTGGACCAGCGATATGTGCAATTTCATTGTCGACATTAGATGTTTCTATTTCAAAATCAGGACCTTCATCTACTAGATAATCTATAGATTTTAAAAAACTTTTATAAATATTTGAGTCGAATTTTTTACCACGCTGTTCAATATGCCAACTATCAATTTTTTGTTTTATATCTTTTCGTTTTTGCAATAACTCTAAGTTTTTTGGACCTAATTTATTTACAAGATCAGACAAACCTTTCCAAAAATCATCAGACGAGATATCAATTCCAGGCAATGCTTTCGCCTCGACAAATTCAATTAATTTATCATCTACTTTTAATCCAAATTTTTCAGTTCGCATAATGTTAATCTCCAATTTAACAGGCCTTCAATAACCAGATTGTTGATGAAAAGTAAAAATTATTATTAAAAACTTATATCATATCAAAACATAGCTATTGGTCAGTTAATATTACCAATTATAAAAGGCAAGCAAATTCTATTCCTTGGTTCCAAACCTTTAAGTATGCAATGGTATACAAAATTTTCCCTTGCAGTCTAGTGATAATTCCACACAGGTTAACACATTCATTCCGGAGATAACAAAATGAACTCAAATAAAGCAACACAAATATTATTATCTGATTATGAAGAACCTGCTTTTTGGGTTGAAAGTGTTGATCTATTTTTCAGATTAAACCCAACAAATACGCGGGTTAAATCTAAGATCAAGTTTGTAATTAACCCCAAAAGGGTTGATGGTCCCCATGCACTTGAACTTGACGGCCGGATGCTTAAATTAATTTCTGCGGGTATAAATGATGAAAAATTAAACTTGGGTCAGATAGATATAAATTCTGAAGGTTTGGTTGTTCCACATGATATTATTCCTCAAGAAAGTTTTACATGGGCTTGCGAAGTTGAAATAAACCCTGAAGCGAATACAGCTTTGGAAGGGTTATATATTTCCAATGGAATGTACTGTACTCAATGTGAGGCAGAAGGCTTTCGAAAAATCACATATTACCCTGACAGGCCAGATGTTATGGCTTTATTTAACGTAACCATTGAAAGTGAACACCCTACCCTTCTTTCAAATGGGAACAAAATAAGCCATGGAAAATGGCAAGACCCATGGGTTAAGCCTGCTTATTTATTTGCTCTGGTTGCAGGAGATTTAGTATCATTCGATGATACATTCACAACTATGAATGGCCGTAAAGTTGATTTGCAAATTTTCGTTAGGAATGGTGATCAAAGTAAATGTGAATATGCGATGGACGCATTAAAGAGGTCAATGAAATGGGATGAGGAAATTTACAAAAGGGAATATGATTTAGATCTATTTATGATTGTAGCTGTCGATGATTTTAATATGGGCGCAATGGAAAACAAAGGATTAAATATTTTTAATTCTAAATATGTTCTGGCCAGCCAAGAAACGGCGACTGATAGAGATTTTGAGCTCATTGAAGGTATTATTGCTCACGAATATTTTCATAATTGGACTGGAAACCGAATAACTTGCAAAAACTGGTTTCAATTGTGCCTAAAGGAAGGCTTGACAGTATTCCGCGATCAGCAATTTAGTGGTGACCAACGCTCCCATTCAGTCAAAAGAATTGAAGATGTTATACAGCTACGCGCCAGACAATTTAGAGAAGATGCAGGACCTTTAGCTCACCCATGCAGGCCAGAAAAGTACTTTGAAATAAATAACTTTTACACATCAACAGTATATGAAAAAGGTTCAGAAATAATTGGAATGCTAAAACTATTAGTTGGAGATAAATCTTACTACCAAGCATTAGAGCTTTATTTTAACAGACACGATGGTGAAGCTTGCACTATTGAAGATTGGATAAAAGTATTTGAAGACACTTGTAAAATTGATCTTAATCAATTCAAGTTATGGTATACACAAAGTGGAACACCAAAGGTTTCTGTAAAAGAAAGCTATAATAATGGCACACTTGAATTAACTTTTACGCAAGATTTAAATCCTTCTAAAAACCGTAAAGATAAATTGCCACAAGTAATACCAATTAGAGCCGGATTTATAGGTTCAAACGGAAAAGAAATATTACCTGAAGTTGTTTTAAATTTACACAAAAAAACCCAAACATTTCATTTTAAAGCAAACCATAAACCAGTTGTTTCAATCTTGAGAGGATTTTCAGCTCCCATAATCTTAGATCGAGAAATTGATATCAAAAATCAAATATTTTTATTTAAAAATGATACAGATACATTTAACAAGTGGGAAGCTGGGCGTAATATTTCAATCGATTTATTAATATCAGATATTAACGGGCATTCTTTTAACTCTGCACCTTATTTAGAAATTCTCTCAAACTTGATAGATGATGAAAGTTTAGACCCAGCATATCGTTCTCTTTTATTAACTTTACCATCTCAAGAAACAATTGCTCAAACAATATTTGATAATGGAGGTATTCCTGATCCTGATAAAATCCTTCTTGCATTAGAAAAACTCGAGTTAAGTATAGCTAAAAAATTAATTAATCAATTAACAAATTTATACAGAAATTTATCAATTCAATCTGCTCATACTACCGATGCCAAAGCTGCTGGACAAAGATCATTACGCAACACAGCTTTAGGATATATAACAAAAGTAGATGATGGGAACACAGCGTTTCAACAATTCAAAACTGCAAACAACATGACTGAGCAACTTGCATCACTTGGATTTACAATCAAATCAAACAAAAAAAATAGCTGCATAGAAGATTTTTATACTCAATGGAATTCAGATGCACTTGTTTTGGATAAATGGTTTGCAATTCAAATTTTATATTCACGGCAATCAGATGTACTCAAAATTGCGAAAGCATTATCATCTCATGTTGACTTTAATTGGAAAAATCCAAACCGTTTCCGTAGTCTTATTGGGTCCTTTGCGATGTCCCCCTCTGCTTTTCACCTAAAAGATGGCTCAGGTTATGAGTTTGTATCAGATTGGCTAATCAAATTAGATCAGATAAATCCTCAAACAGCTGCACGAATGTGCGGAGTATTTGAGACTTGGAAGCGCTATGATAAAAGTCGTCAAACATTGATGACTACTCAATTACGCAAAATTCAAGCTTTTGATAATTTATCCAAAGATTCATTAGAAATTGTAAATAAAATACTAGAATAATTGAAAATTAAAATATCTCTGATTTGATATATAGCAATTAATAAATTGAGAATTTCATAAACTTTTCACACTTGCTCATCTGCTCGTGTCGCCTTAAAACACATCGCAGTTATTTCGGGAAAATAAACCATGCTAGATCTTATTTATGAAGAACCAAAACCAAAAATATATTCAGGCGCCAAAGGTGATTGGGAATTAGTAATAGGTATGGAAGTTCATGCTCAAGTAGCTTCAAAATCAAAATTATTTTCTGGTGCGTCAACTAAGTTTGGCAGTGAACCAAATTCAAACGTATCAATGGTTGATGCCGCAATGCCTGGTATGCTTCCAGTAATAAACGAATTTTGTGTAGAGCAAGCAGTCAGGACTGGTTTAGGATTAAAAGCAAAAATTAATTTGTATTCTGCATTTGATAGAAAAAATTATTTTTATCCTGATTTACCACAAGGATACCAAATTAGTCAGTTATATCATCCTATTGTTGGTGAAGGCGAAATATTAGTTAACTTAGATACTGGGATAGCAAGAAATGTTCGAGTAGAACGCATTCACTTAGAGCAAGATGCCGGTAAATCTGTCCATGATATGGATCCAAATATGTCATTTGTAGACTTAAACAGGACTGGTGTTGCCTTAATGGAAATAGTTTCAATGCCCGACATTAGGAGTCCTGAAGAAGCAGCAGCTTACGTAACAAAATTAAGACAAATATTACGATATTTAGGCACATGTGACGGCAACATGCAAAATGGCAATATGCGTGCAGATGTAAATGTTTCCGTTTGTCCTGCGGGCCAGTATGAAAAATTTCGTGCATCTGGTGATTTTAGTCATCTTGGAACACGTTGTGAACTAAAGAATATGAACTCAATGCGTTTTATACAATTAGCTATAGATTATGAGGCGCGTAGACAAATTTCTATATTAGAAGACGGAGGCACGATAGATCAAGAAACACGCCTCTATGATGCAGAAAAAAATGAAACTAGATCAATGCGGTCCAAAGAAGAAGCGCATGATTATAGATATTTCCCAGATCCTGATCTTTTGCCACTCGAAATAGAACAAAAATGGGTTGACGAAATTTATAATAATCTTCCTGAACTCCCAGATGAAAAGAAAATCCGGTTCATTAAAGAATTTAATGTTACAGAATATGATGCAAGTGTACTTACAGCAGATCTTGCAGATGCAGAATATTTTGAAAAAATTGCAAAGGACCGCGATGGGAAACAAGCTGCAAACTGGGTAATCAACGAATTATTTGGCCGTTTGAACAAAGCTGATTTATCTATAAAAGATAGTCCAATCTCTACTAATCAATTAGGTAATATCCTAGACTTAATAAGCAAGGGTGATATCTCTGGCAAGATAGCAAAAGACCTCTTTGAGATTGTATGGAATGAGGGTGGAAATCCTTCTGAAATAGTAAATGATCGGGGTATGAAGCAGGTTACTGATACTAACCAAATAGAAACTGCCGTGGACAAAATAATGAATGAAAACCCTGATCAAGTGGCAAAAGCAAAAGAAAATCCAAAACTTGCTGGATGGTTCGTCGGGCAAGTAATGAAAGCTACGGGCGGAAAAGCAAATCCGAAAGCTGTAAATGAAATCATTGCACAAAAGCTGAAAAATTAAGAAAGTTTGAATGAAATTTCGAACAGTCGATTAGTTGAAGATAAAATCATATTAATATATACTTCTATAAAGAATTATTAAATTGATCTGATATAATAAAATGTTTGGAGTAAAAATGCCGTTTTTTGAGTATAAGGTAATACCTGCTCCTACTATTGGAAAAAAAGCAAAAGGAATAAAAGGAGCTAATGGTCGTTTTGCGAATGCAATAGCTGAAGAAATAAACCAAATGGCAAATGATGGATGGGAGTATATGCACGCTGAGAGCCTTCCATCTATTGAGCGACAAGGACTTACAAGAAAAAAACGTGAGGTATATCAAAGCGTATTAATTTTTAAACGCGAAACAGCCCCTGAGGTAAATACTGAAATTGTTCAAAAAACTCAGAGTCTTAATCCATTTAAAAGTTTTTCAAGTAAAAAAGAACCATCACTTTCTTCAAATGATGAACTAAACATAATTGAGGAAACTAATAATGATGAATTTGATACTCAATCTAACGAAAAATTTTAAGCTTCACCAACATCCAATGACAATGCGTGTAAACCATCTTTAAATTCTGCTTTCAATTTTGACATAACAGCTCTGTGTGCAGATACTTGTGACATGCCTGAGAATACACTTGAACGAATTTTTACATTAAAATGGGTTTCTCCACCTTCTTTAAAGCCACTATGACCTCTGTGAGACTCACTATCATCTACAACAATGAGCTCGCTTGGTGCAAATGCGGCTGTTAATGCTGCAATTATTCTTGATTCCATATCATTTCTTTCTAATTAACTCTTGGCATCAGCCAAGAATATAGTAATATTTCTTTCCTGACTCGGGCAAGTGAATAAAGGATCTAAAATGGCAGAACGGCCTCCTATCAATTTTGATTTTGACATATCTGTATCAGCAGATAAAAAAAAGCGTGCACGAACAAGACGAGGGATGTCAGGCGCATCAGAAACTTCAAAGATGACTTGTCAACATCCAGACTGCCAAGAACCTGGAAAATACCGTGCACCCCTGAATCCAGATAACTTAGATGAATTTAGATGGTTTTGTTTAGCACACATTCGACAATTTAATCAAAAATGGAATTTTTTTGAAACGCATTCTGAAGAAGAGTTACAAGAGCAGTTTGCAGCAGATCGTGTATGGGAGCGAAAAACTGAACCTCTTGGAAAACAGACTGCTGAACAACGCGCCTGGGCTAGGCTAGGAATTGAAGATCCACATCAGGTATTAGGGCAAAATGCTACAAAAAATCCAGGCAAAGGTGACGCTTTAGGTGGATCTAAACGCCTGCCTTCAGACGAGCGAAAGGCAATCGATACTCTTGAAGCTAAAGATAATTGGACAAAGACCGAGTTACGCAAAAAATACAAATCATTAATTAAAGAGCTTCATCCAGACTTGAACGGTGGTGACAGATCACAGGAAGAATTCCTTCAAAAGGTTGTTTGGGCCTGGGACCAAGTAAAAAATAGCTCAAACTTCAAAGATTAAGTGTTAAACCGACAAAAGTGTCGCTTATACACTTTCCAATAGAATAATTAGTTCTACTTATATAAAAAAAATTCTGATCAAATTTCAGACATTATCAAAGGATTATTAACATGGCAGATGGCAATCTAGATATTGGGCAGCCTACAGTTAAGCATAAAGTAAGAGACCTTTTTGGAATCGATACTGATATGGAAATTATGGGATTTCCAAATAGCTCGGATAGAGTTCCAGAGATTGATAGCACTTACAAATTTGACCATGATACTACCTTAGCAATTTTAGCTGGTTATACATATAACCGAAGAGTAATGATTCAAGGTTATCATGGCACTGGAAAATCTACCCACATAGAACAAGTGGGCGCCAAACTAAATTGGCCTACAGTTCGAGTTAATTTAGATAGTCACATTTCCAGAATAGACTTAATAGGAAAAGATGCGATTAAGCTTGTTGATGGCAAACAAGTTACCGAATTTCAAGAAGGTATATTACCCTGGGCCTTAAGAAATCCTGTTGCTATTGTTTTTGACGAATATGATGCTGGAAGAGCAGATGTTATGTTTGTTATACAACGTGTGCTTGAAGTCGATGGAAAACTTACTTTGCTTGATCAAAATAAGGTAATTGCCCCACATCCTTCTTTTCGACTATTTGCAACTGCAAATACTGTTGGACTTGGTGATACAACTGGTCTCTATCATGGCACACAACAAATCAACCAAGGCCAAATGGACCGATGGTCAATTGTAAGCACATTAAATTATTTACCGCACGAAGATGAAACAGCAATTGTTACAGCAAAAAATCCTGGTACTGATCCAGAAGTCATTGGCAAGATGGTGACCGTAGCAGAATTAACTCGTAATGCTTTCATGAATGGTGATATTTCAACTGTTATGTCACCAAGAACTGTCATTGCATGGGCGCAAAACACCAATATATTTAAAGATGTAGGTTTTGCGTTTAGGCTCACATTCCTTAATAAATGTGATGAGTTAGAAAGAGAAACAGTAGCAGAATTTTATCAACGTTTATTTGATGAAGAATTACCCGAAAGTGCTGCATCTGTTAGCTTAGGCTAATGAGTAAATCAAATAATAACCCTGCGGATCCGTTTAAGAAAGCTCTTGCAGAAGCTACAAGAGCAATGGCTGCTGATAGCGAGCTAGCAGTAGCTTATTCTATTGATCCTCCAGGGCTGTCTAATGATACAGCGCGCCTACCTCAAGTAAGTCGCCGTATGACACGCCAAGAAGTATTATTAGCACGCGGCACGGCGGACGCATATGCATTGCGAACTCGTTTCCATAATGAAACAATTCATAATCGCTATATGCCTAAAGGCAATGAAGCAAAAGAAATATATGAAGTTATGGCTACAGCTAGATGTGAAGCTGTAGGAGCCCGAGCAATGCCTGGAACAGCGGGAAATATTGAAGCAAAGTTAGAGGCAGAAGCTTTAGCGCTTGGATATGATAAAGCAACATCATTTAAGGATGTACCAATGCCAACAGCTTTATCATACTATTTGAGGCATATAACGACTGGCAGAGAAATGCCCAGCACTGTTAAGAATGCTTTAGAGCAATGGAAAACTACTATCGAAGAGCGATCTGGAGCAACATTTGAAAAAATTGGAGACAAAATATTAGATCAAGTAGAATTTGCTCGTTTTGCCCGTCAACTTATTGATGACCTTGGATATGGTGATCAACTTGGAGATGACCCAGACCAACCGGACGCAGAAGAAGACCAAGGTGATGCTGAAAATGAACCAGAGGAGTCATCTGAACCAGACAATGATAGTGGGGATACCTCAGAAGAACCAGAAGATACCCAAGAAGATAATGAAGACACACAGCAATCTAGTGAGCAACAGCAATCTGAATTATCAATGGATGAAAATGACGAAAATGCTGAGTCTCAAGAAGCTGAGTCTCCAGACAATGAACCGCCACTTCAACCACATACACCACCAGCATCTGCTGCTGATCCTAATTACAAAGTATTTACGAATAAATTTGATGAAGAAGTTTTAGCCGAAGACCTAGCATCAACAAATGAATTAGAACGATTAAGAGCATATTTAGATCAACAACTTGAACCATTAAAAGGCGCAGTTTCTCGTCTGGCGAACAAACTCCAAAGGAGATTACAGGCGCAACAAAATAGGTCTTGGTCATTCGATATGGAAGAAGGGTTATTGGATGCAGGCAGATTAGCACGCATTATATCAAATCCTACAACTCCATTATCATTCAAAGTAGAAAAAGATACTGATTTTAGAGATACAGTTGTTACTATATTACTAGACAATTCTGGTTCTATGCGGGGTAGACCTATATCTATTGCTGCTATTTGCGCGGATGTTCTTGCTAGGACTCTAGAGAGATGCCAGGTAAAATGCGAAATTTTAGGTTTTACTACACGTACATGGAAAGGGGGGCAAAGTCGTGAAGAATGGTTGCAAAATGGACGCCCTGAAAGTCCAGGCCGATTGAATGATTTAAGGCATATCATTTATAAAGACGCAGATGCACCTTGGCGAAGATCAAGACCTAATCTTGGCTTAATGATGAAAGAAGGACTTTTAAAAGAAAATATTGACGGCGAAGCTCTAGAATGGGCTCACAAAAGAATGACCGTGCGTCCAGAAGCAAGAAGAATTTTAATGGTTATATCTGATGGCGCACCAGTTGATGATAGCACACTATCTGTAAATTCTGCAGCCTATCTCGAAAAACATTTAAGAGATGTGATTGCAATGATTGAAAAACGCCGTGCGGTAGAACTTACAGCTATAGGCATTGGCCATGATGTAACACGATATTATGAACGAGCTGTGACAATTACAGATGCTGAACAATTGGCCGGGGCAATAACTGAACAATTAGCTGGTTTGTTTGACAACGATCCGCGATTGGTTAAACGGCAAGGGAAATGATGTTTCAAACATTTGATGAAAAAACTATTCCAGAAACAGCAAAAGACCGTATAAATTCACTTCGGGAAAAAATGTGCATACAGAATATTGATGCATTTTTAATTACACGCAACGACGCTCATATGGGAGAATATGTTTCTGAAAGGGATAAACGCTTAGAATGGCTAACAAGTTTCACAGGAAGTGCTGGATACTGTATTGTATTTAAAGACCAAGCTTTCTTATTTGTTGACGGCCGCTATACACTGCAGGCAGAAAATCAATGTGATAAAAATATTTTCAAAATTCTTAATATTCCTAAAGATACACTTATTGATTGTATAAATAAAAAATTTCAAAAATCTGCTTTTTTAGCTTATGACCCTTGGCTCCACACAATTGAACAGATTGAAGAAATACAGTCTAAAAAGAACGAAAGTATAGAACTTATTGAAGTAGATAATCTTATTGATAAAATATGGATTAATCAGCCAGTTTCTTCAAAAGATTTAATGGTTCCACATATCTTGAAATATACTGGCCAAAAACATGAAGAAAAACTAAGAGTTATTGGCAATATATTATCTCATGCTGGTCATTCTGATGTAATACTGACACAACCTGATAGTATAGCATGGGCATTAAATACTCGTGGAACAGACCTTATACAAACCCCTGTTGCTTTATGTTTTGCAACTATTAATAGCAAAGGGATTGCAAACCTTTTTATTGATCAGAAAAAAGTAGATAAAAAATTAAAAGATCACTTAGGGTCAAATGTTAAATTACATGACATAAAATATTTCAGTTCATTTTTAGAGACACTTACTGGCTTAGTCCGAATAGATAAACAGAGAGCTCCAATTGCAATTAAAAGGATCTTAGAAAAAGCTAAGGTTGCTTTTTCTTATGATATTGATCCAGTTCTGAATCTAAGGGCTTGTAAGAACCAAATTGAATTAGAAGGAAGTATTCAAGCCCATATTAGAGATGGCGCAGCAGTTGTAGAATTTTTATCTGAAATTCAATATACAAGTGCAGATTTCTCAAAAGATGAAATAGAACTAGTTAAACATTTAGAATCAAAGCGTTATGCAACTGGAAAATTAAAAAATATTTCATTTGATACAATATGTGGTTCAGGACCAAATGCAGCAATAATACATTACCGCGTAAATAATAAATCAAACCGAAAAATCTCTTTTGGAGATATTGTATTAATTGATAGTGGTGGACAATATCTAGATGGAACAACAGATATTACTCGAACTATTGCAATTGGACCAGTCTCAGAGGAAGTAATGCAAGCTAACACTTTAGTACTAAAAGGTATGATTGCAATTTCATCTCTTAAATTTCCCAAAGGGTTATCAGGTCGAGATATTGATGCAATTGCTCGTCAATATTTGTGGTCAGAAGGCTTAGATTTTGATCATGGAACTGGACATGGCGTTGGTTCATTTTTATCAGTTCACGAAGGTCCTCAAGCATTATCTAGACAAAATAATGTTCCACTTGAACCAGGGATGATCATATCAAATGAGCCCGGTTATTATAAAAAGAACTCATATGGCATTCGCATAGAAAATCTAATATACGTCCGTGAAATCTCTAAAGAACGAAGCCGTGACGGAAGAAACATGATGGAGTTTGAAACCCTCACTATGGCTCCGATCGATAAAAATATAATAGAATGTAGTCTTTTATCAGAACTAGAAAAAAAATGGATAAACAATTATCATTCGATTGTATATAAAAAGCTTAATCCTATTTTGACAAAATCTGCACAAAAATGGTTAAAAACAGCGTGTGAGCCAATATAATTTTATGAATGCTCTTCTTTAGATGTATCGAACAGAGCTTTGTTGAAAGTTTTTAATGCGTCTATATAAAATAATACTCCAACTAAATTACTTGAATGCTTTTCATTCCCTATGCTTACAACAGGCAAATAATCATACACACCATTCTGAAACATAGGCATGGCTGTTTCTAAATTCGCACCTATATCTAGATATTGTCCTTGTTCGATTATTTGCCATAAATATTTTTCATCTAGATCAGTCGTTTTCTCAAGATTTTGCATAATATTTACTACTTTATGCTTTGCTAACAAATAATTATGAGGGCCTTCAGATAGATGTACTCCGCTTTGTTCTAATTGTGTTAAGAAAAATGATCGATGAACCATCTTGCTTGTAAAAGCAGTTGCTATCGATACAGCCACCATCACAGCAAGCCCTGCTTGCCAATCACCTGTCAACTCTATCACTATCAAGATAGTTGAAATTGGAGCCCCTAATATGGCAGCAGCTACTGCACCCATTCCTGATATAGCATAGAGTGTTTCATCACCATCAACTGATGGAAAAATGGAAACAGCAATCCATCCAAAAGCAAGACCTGTTAAAGCACCCAACATTAATGATGGTGAAAAAACCCCCCCTCCCATTCGGCCAGCTAATGTAATTACAACTGCTATTCCTTTTACTAATGCGAAAATAATAGCTGTCCAGAAAAATAATCCCCCATTTAAAGCAGTTGACATTGTTTCATATCCAACACCTACAATATGAGGAAATTTTATTGCAATTAATCCCAAAAAAGCACCAGCAATGCCAGGTCTGACCCAATTTGGAACATGTAGTATTTTTTGGAATTTATCGCCTATAGTCTCTGCCCAAAATACAGATTTTATGAAGCTCACGGCAACAAATGCACACACTATTCCTAAAAGTATATGTGCAGGTAATTCAATATAAAAATCTTGCGTATGAACCGGTAAACTGAATTCTGTTACATTTCCAAAATACAACCGACTAACTACTGTTCCTGCAACAGATGCAATTAAAATGGGAGCTAACGCTTGAACTGCGTAATGTCGTAATACAACTTCAAGCGCGAACAATGCACCAGCTAAAGGTGCATTGAATGATGCTGAGACTGCTGCAGCTACAGCACAACCCATTAAATTTCGCCCCGTAATTCCATCAGCTTTTATCCAACGAGATATCTTCGAGGATATTAAGGATCCCAGTAAAACAACTGGCCCCTCACGCCCCGTTGAACCACCTGTTGAAAGAGTAATCATAGATGCAAAAATTGATGCTAATCCTGCTTTTCCCTCAACTCTTCCATCATATAATGCAGCCCCTTCAATAACTTGACTAACAGATCTTGCACGTCCGTCTTTTGTAAAAAAGTTCAAAATTAAGCCAACAATTAACCCACCAATAATGGGGATAAATAGAACTATATGCCAAGGTAATTTTGAAACAGTTTCTGTAAAAGATGCCCCATTCTCACCATAAGAAAATAATTCTAGATATTTAATTGCAAGTCGAAAACCAATTGTAGCAAATCCAGATGCTATTCCAATCATTAAAGCGAGAATCCAAAATTGCATCTGGCTCAAGCCATGATTACGGATAATGCTTAAATATTTTGATATTGTTTGCATCAAATTATCAAACTTTTTGTTATCGAAAATACCCAACAAACTGACCCTTTAATTATTCAAATCTCTAAGCTAACATCTATTTAGTTTGGAGATTTCTATGACCAATATTGCAGCAGCCATATCAGAAGTTAAAGCACTTCTTGGCCAAAGATTAAATACGTCAAAATCCGTATGTGATTTGCATGGCCAAAATGAAACTTATTTTCCTAAAATGGTACCAAATGCTGTCGCATTTCCACATAATAGTTTGGAGGTTTCAGACATAGTAAAGATATGTGCTAAGTATCATTGCCCAATTACTCCCTGGGGGGTTGGAACTTCATTGGAAGGCCATGCACTACCATTACATGGCGGAATTACTTTAAATATGTCAGAGATGAATCGCATATTAGAAGTAAACTCCCAAGATATGTTTGCTGTAGTACAACCGGGAGTAACTCGAGAAGCTTTAAATAAAGAACTACGGACTACAGGATTATTTTTTTCAGTTGATCCAGGAGCAAATGCAACATTAGGTGGTATGGCTGCAACAAGAGCATCAGGGACAACCGCTGTATTATATGGCACGATGCGAGAGAATGTCCTCCAAATGGAAGTTGTCTTAGCTGATGGCAGAATAATCAAAACTGGTACAAGAGCTAAAAAATCATCCGCGGGATACGATATCAACAAATTATTTGTAGGTAGCGAAGGCACACTAGGCATAATTACTGAACTGACAGTGGCCTTAAAAGGCCAACCAGAAGCAATTTCTGCTGCAGTTTGTGACTTTCCAACTATAGATGATGCTGTAGACGTTGTTATCTCTGCAATACAAATGGGTATTCCTATGGCAAGAATTGAATTAATTGATGAAATATCAATTCGTGCGATTAACCAATACTCGAAATTAGATTACCCAGAAAAGCCTCATTTATTTATGGAGTTTCATGGATCAAAAAATAGTGTCTCCCATCAAACAGAATCTATATTAAATATAGCAAAAGACTTCAAAGTTGGTGATTTTAAATGGTCAACAAAAACTGAAGAATTAAGTAAGCTATGGTCAGCAAGACATCAGGCCTATTATGCAACTAAAGCGTTATTTCCAAATCAAATTGGGATGTCCACAGATATCTGTGTTCCAATATCCAAACTTGCTAAAGCAATAAAAGATACTCAAAACGATTTAAAAAAATTTAATGTTACTGGCTCAATTATTGGTCATGTAGGAGATGGAAATTATCATACATTGCTATTTAGCGATCCTAAAAACCCAGAAGACTTAAAATTAAATAAGTATCTTGCAAACAGAATGGCTGAAAGGGCGTTAGATGTTGGAGGTACTGTAACTGGAGAACACGGCATAGGTATAGGGAAATTAGATCTTATGGAACAAGAACACGGTGAAGCATTATCAGTTATGAAAGATTTAAAAAAACTCTTTGATCCAAAAAATATCATGAACCCTGGAAAAATGATAAGATTAGATACAAATAAAATTGATAATTAAATAAATTAAAAAACCTACAATAGAGCCTGCGCGGCCGCTCGAGCTTCTGGTGTAATTTGATCTCCAGAAAGCATTCGCGCTATTTCAGTCAAACGTGTTTCTGCATCTAATTCAATTACATTACTTGTGGTAACATCATCTGTTACACTTTTTTCAATTTGCCAATGATGATCACCTTTTGCTGCAACTTGGGGACTATGAGTAACAACCAATACTTGGCTAGATTTTGATAAATCCGCTAATCTTTGTCCAACTGCGTTGGCAGTAGCTCCTCCTACACCTCGATCAATTTCATCAAAAATCATTGTTAAATTTTGATTTGTTTTTGTTAAACAAACCTTTAGGGCGAGTAAGAATCGCGACAATTCACCTCCAGAAGCAATTTTGTTTATTGGCCCTGCTGGTGCTCCTGGATTGGTTGAAACAATAAACGTAACCTCATCAAAACCATCCTCAGTTGGTTTTTTCGTATTAATACTTACAATAAATTTTGAATTTTCTAATTTCAAAGGCGCCATTTCAGTAGCCATTGCCATTTCTAAATCGATTGCTGTTTTTTTTCTTATTTTTGATAAATCATCAGCATATTTATCAAAATCAATTTTTGATTGTGATAGTTTTTCTTCTAATTTTTTAATTTTTTCAGCACTTATTTTTGAATGCTCAAGTTTTTGAATTAGTTTCTGAGAGAAAGCATTTAAATTATTAGGCAACACATCATGTTTTCGTGCCAAAGCACGTATCGCGAACAATCTTTCTTCAATTTTCTCTAAATCTAATGGATTAAAGTTCGTCGAAGACAAGTATTCGTCTATATCTTGTTGAGCGATAGCTAATTTTGATATTGCAGAAGACAACATAGATATAGCGTTATCTAAAGATGAATCTGCAACATTAGATACACCTTCAAGCCATCGAATAGCATCACTCATTAAACTCTCAGCTCCATTTATGCTTATGAGTTCAGATGCTTTTTCAATATCCCCACGAATTTTTTGAGAAGTTTGCATTGATCTTCTTTTAATATCTAAAAACTCATCTTCATCATTTTCAGGTGATAATTCTTGCAACTCGGCAATCGAATGCTTTAAATATTCATTGTCTTTTGTCGCTTCTGAAAAAGATAATTTAGCCTGATGTAACTCTAACTCTGTCTTTTTATAATTTCTCCATAAAGATCTAAGTTTTGAGGTATTAATGTCTCCAAAGTTATCCAATAAATTTATATGGGTTTTTGCATTGAGCAATCCGCGATCATCAAATTGACCATGTAACTCTACTAGAATATCAGAAAGTTGTCTTAAAATCTCACCTGAGCATCTTTTATCATTAAGATAAGAAGTTTTTCTGCCATCTAAATTAACAGTTCTACGTAGGATCAGCTCATCTGTTTCGGGCATACCAGCTGATCTTAATATTTCTTTAACTGGCTGAGAGTTTGCAATATCAAAGTATGCTATAACTTCACCATTACTTGCACCGGTTCGTACCAAACTAGATCGACCACGCCAACCAAGTACAAATCCTAAGCTATCAAGCAATATAGATTTTCCAGCGCCAGTTTCACCTGTTAATATATTTAGCCCAGATTGGAAATTAAGTTCTAATTTGCTAATCAACAAGATGTCTGTGATGTAGAGACCACGTAACATTTATTCTATTACCGTTTTTTTGGTTTAATATTGCGCCACATTTTATTCAGCCAATTTGAAGAATCTTTATTTATGGCTTCAGTTGAAATTCCTCGGCCTGTTAACAAAACATGTGTATCTTTATACCAATCTGATGCTTGGAAATTATGTCCTAATATTGCTCCAGTTGTTTGCGCATTAGCATTTAAGCCTAGTGATAAATAAGATTCAACTAACCGATGTAACGCTTCAGGTGTATGACTAGTAGTTTCAAATTCTTCAACAACCACTCTAAACCTCGAAATTGCAGCTCCAAAATGACCACGTTTTAAATAATAGCGCCCAATTTCCATTTCTGCACCCGCAAGGTGATCTAAAGATAAATCAAATTTAAGAAGGGAAGGAGAAGTATATTCACTGTCAGGATATCGCTCAATAACGGTTCTAAAGGCTTGTAATGCTTTAAATGTAACAGATTGATCCCTACTTACATTGTCAATTTGATCATAATAGCTCAATGCAATCAAATATTGGGCATATGCAGCATTCGTATCCGCTGGATAAAAATCTAGATATCTTTCAGCATCAGCCCTACTTTCGTCATAAAAAGCTCCTTGATGGTTAGCTACAGCTGACATTAACAAAGATTTCTTTGCCCATTCAGAATAGGGATATAAACGCTCAACTTTTGCAAATAAACCAGCTGCCTCTGCGTTTAAGTTTTCTTTTAATTTTTGTTCAGCTTGCAGATAAATCTCTTGTGCAGTTAATTCTTTTGGGATTTTTTTCTCAGTTAGTTCATTGCAACCTGACAGAAAAAACAAAAGTGCACCCAAGATCCATAATATCTTGCCCCAATTCAAAATCATCAAGTTATTCCTATTTTATGATCTTATTAACAGTTTTATATAAGCTAGCATTTCTGATGAAAAGGAAAACTATTTAATAACATAGTTTAACATAAGAAAGATCAAGGGCTGTCAGTTAATTACTGAACAAAATCGTCCCAAGAGATATCTGCGCCAGGCAAATCGTGACTTACATGATTTGGGCATTGCACCATCTCCCAAGCATTTGTTTGAGTGAACAAAGTGTGTAGCAATAAATTTGTTGCACGGTGTCCAGCACGTTTACCTTTATATTCTCCCAAGATTGGTGCACCAGCTAAATATAAATCACCAAGCGCATCTAACATTTTATGACCGACGCATTCATCTGAACGCCGATAACCTTCAGGATTTAATACAACATCTTTATCTACAACAATAGCATTATCAAGACTTCCACCAAGCGCTAATCCCATGGATTGTAAATGGTCAACATCACTTCTTCTCACAAACGTCCTACAATTAGAAAGCTCTCGAACAAATGAACCATTAGCCATATTCAATTTCTTTTCTTGATGTCCAATAGCTTCATCTTCAAAATCTATTTCAAAATCCATTTTTAAAGTTTCACTTGGAGACAAACTGACTTCACAGTCATCAACAACTACTTTTACAGGTTGAAGAATTCGTATTACTCGAATTGGTGAATTCAGCTTTTGTATACCAGCTTTCAAGATAGCGCTCACAAAAGGTGCCGAAGAGCCATCCATTATTGGTATTTCTGGGCCATCTACATCAATAATTGCATTGTGAATACCAGTTCCAGCTAATGCAGCCATTAAATGTTCGATTGTTGAAACTTCTACATCGTCAGAATTACTTATTCGTGTGCAAAGCTGAGTATTACTAACTGCATCATATCTAGCTGGAATTAAGTTATCTCGGTCTGAGATATCTGTACGCCGGAACCATATCCCATATTCAGCTGATGCAGGAGAAATGACTAAATTAGATGAAACACCAGAATGGAGTCCAGTACCAGACAACTTTATTGTTTTTTTAATTGTAGTTTGCATAGATAATCGGCCAATTAATATACATTTGTTTAATTTATTGATACATCTTTACAAGTGGTCACTCAATTCACGGTTTATGTCCAAAATTAAAGAAATTGTAATATTTGTAACATTTTAAAAGAAAAAGGCGCGGAAATCCGCACCTTTTAATATTATTTCTTTTAATTCGCTTGACGCCTCAAAAAGGCTGGAACCTCTACTTGTTCATCGTTAACGTCCATTTCTTCATATTCGGAATTATAACGAGGTTCTTCTAGTTCTCTAGCTTGGCTTCTAAATGCTGGTTCGACTATGGTTGAGCCTGTCATTCTTGAAATCAATCCACCAAACATACCTTTTCGCTCATTTGGCTTTTCATAACTAAAAGTTTCATCAAGATTAGATTGTGGAGTAATTCGCAATGGTTCTTGTCTTGGTTGTTTTTGAACTGCAGCATGTAATCGAGCCATAATTTCAGGACTAGGTTGACCAGACACGTCTGTAGCAAAGTCATCAAACTCAGGTTCAACATTATTAGTCACTGCAACTTCCTCAAGCATAGGTTGGTATGCAGGTTCAGGAAGTTCATCATTATCTTTTTGGACAGTTTCAACCGCTTCTTTTGGAGCGATATCATTGTTATCAAATAAGGAAGGCTCTTCTAAAGCAAGATTTTTTTCAATCTCTAAATTATCAATATTTGATGAAGTTTCTTCAATTGCAATTTCATCGTTTCTTAGAGGCAAAGGTGACTTTAAAGTTCTACGGGGTACAGGCGTCTCACCTATCTCTTTCTCTGCTGCATCAATTCCAGTCGCAACTACAGAAACTCGCATCGTACCATCAAGGGTGTCATCTAAAGCAGATCCAACGAGGATATTTGCATTAGGATCAACTTTATCACGAATTCTATTTGCCGCTTCATCAACTTCAAATAGCGTTAAATCTGTGCCACCTGTGATATTGATAAGTACACCGCGCGCACCATCAAGTGAAATTTCATCTAATAAAGGATTATTAATTGCTTGTTCTGCTGCTTGAATAGCTCGATCTTCACCTGAAGCTTCACCAGTTCCCATCATAGCTTTACCCATTTCGTCCATGACAACACGAATATCAGCAAAATCTAGATTTATTATTCCCGGGCGTACCATTAAATCAGTTACACCTTTGACACCTTGATATAAGACATCATCCGCTAGGCTGAATGCTTCAGTAAAAGTTGTTTTTTCATTTGCTATCCTAAACAGATTTTGATTAGGAATAATTATAAGAGTATCAACTACTGACTGTAATGTTTCAACGCCATCATCAGCCTGCCTAGCTCTTTTGAAGCCTTCAAATTGGAAAGGTTTTGTGACAACACCTACAGTTAAAATTCCAAGTTCCCGTGCAGCTTGGGCTATTATTGGTGCTGCTCCAGTTCCTGTTCCACCTCCCATGCCAGCAGTAATAAAGCACATATGGCTTCCTGCGAGATGGTCAACAATTGTTTCAATACTTTCTTCAGCAGCTAAAGCACCTACTGTTGGCTGGGCGCCAGCACCTAGTCCTTCAGTTGCTTTTTCTCCCAATTGAATTCGAGTTGAAGCTTTAGATAATTGCAAAGCCTGAGCATCAGTGTTTGCTACAATAAAATCAACACCATCAAGATTTTTCTCAATCATATTGTTTACTGCATTGCATCCCGCGCCGCCTACACCAAAAACGGTAATTTTTGGACGCAAATCCGCTACTTCAGGTATTTGGAGATTCAGAGTCATGGTCTGTCCGCCTGTCTATTAATTTTACTGCTCTATCACTTTTTGTGACTTATTATACTTTATTGTAGCAAACTGATTCGTTTACGTCACGAAAAATCGTACAATGAATTAAAAGTTATTTGAAAAAAGTAAGAAACTTACAACTGAATATTAAATAATCAAATTACCAGTTATTTTTAACCCATTGCATTGCCCTCTTCATGGGCATTGCGCCCATACGCTTTTCTGGCAAATCAAAATCCCAACACTCATCTTGGGGATGAGCGGCGTAAAGAGCCAATCCGACAGGAGCAGCATAATCTGGTCCAGTAGCTGCTTGGGGCAGACCATGAACCCTTAGTGGGCGGCCTAATCGTACTTGTTGACCAAGAATTCTACTGGCTAAACCTTCCATGCCTGGAATCTGGCTAGCTCCTCCTGTTAAAACAATACGTTGACTCGGCAATGTATCAAATCTTGCAGCTTGTAATTTATGATAAACTTCTTCTAATATTTCTTCGATACGAGGTCGAATTATACCAATTATTTCAGACCTCGTGAATTTTCTGCGATCATGGTCCCAATCTCCAGTTTGGCCATCAACATCAATCATTTCTCTATCATCCATTGATGTTGCTATAACTCCACCATGAATTGTCTTTATTCGCTCAGCAGTATTACTTGGAATTTGCAGTCCAGATGATAAATCAGAAGTAACATGATCTCCCCCTATTCGAACTGAGTCTGCAAAAATCATTTGCTTTTTCAAGAAAACTGAAACTGATGTGGACCCACCTCCAATATCAATACATGCAGCACCCAATTCTTGTTCATCTTCAACTAATGAAGAAATGGCAGATGCATATGCAGAAGAAACAACTCCTGCTAGCTCCAAATCACATCGCTTTATACAAGTTATTAAATTGCTTAATATACGTGAATCAATTGTTAAGAGATGTAAATCTACTGATAAAAGATGACCAATTTGGCCACGCGGATCAGAGAGTGATGGATTCTGATCCAATGCAAAATTCACGGGCATAGCATGAATTGTCTCACGATCTTCTCCAAAATCGGGTGTATCACAAGAAGCAAGAACTCTTCCAATATCTGCTTTAGTGACACTCCCTGACTCAACCTGAACGTCTCCAGTTAATCCATATGATTTCGGCTGAGCTCCTGAGAAGCAAGCCATTACATGATCCACTCTAATATTTGCCATTTTTTGCGCACCTTGAACTGCGGTCCTTATGGCTCGTTCAGTTTCTTCCATTTTTGTTATTTCACCCAGCTTTACACCGCGAGATCGAGTTTTTGCTACCCCAATCACTCTGAATGAGCCATGATTTGCAATAGCACCAATACCTTCACTTGCATTCGCTTGAACAGATGGGTCAAATTGCAAGATCATACAAACTATTTTAGACGTCCCTACGTCTAAAATAGCCACTACTCCTCTTTGTAAAGCTGCACGCCTTTTCTGACGCATTGTTCTTTGATTTTCATAAAGAGTGTTCATTTTATTTCTCTATTCCATTGATGCAGAAGTGCGAATAATTTCATTTGCAGCGTCAGAAAGACGCAAAACTGGCCTTGATGTGTCACGCATATCAATTGTTACAACGTCACGCGCTAATATATTCTGTGTCGAATTTAGTACTAAAATATGCTTTAATGCATCTATAGGATCGGTCTCAGGTAATTGTATGATTTGATTTCGATCCAAAATCATATCCCACCTTCTTTCCCCCATTCTACGCAAACCGCGCAAACGGTTGGCAATTGGATCAGCAGTTTTATAAATATTTAAAGCTTCATGAATAAACTCTTTGGCTCCATCACCTATAAAAAGTGGCAAATCAAGACGATCGAGGCGAGATGTAATAATACCGGAAACTTCCCCTTCAGTGTCTACCAATTCCAAAGAGGATCCGTTCCTCCATATGATTAGAGGAACTCTTTCAGTTACCTCTAATTCTAATAACCCTCCAGGCCTAAGAAATAAAGATGCAGACTTTACTTCCGCCATCTCTTCAATCTTAATTTTCAGACTAAGCAGATCTAATTTAAAAGAACTAATCGGAAAATTTAATTCCAAAGATTTTCTAATAGACATTGCAAGTGATTCAGATGCACCATCAATTTTCATCAATTCAATTTGAAATTCTGGTCGTGCTTGAATGTTTAATTTTGCATCTTCAAAAACATTGTTAAATTTCAAACGTAAATTATCACTCGTGTAGAAATAAGTTCCAAAAATAATCAAGGCAAGTGAGGGTAAGCCAAGACAAATTGATCTCTTTATGATTGGGGATAACCACATTCGGTTTATTTTATATTTTATTTTACTTGGTGCAGGATCAGGTTTGATAATTTTCTCTGGAGACTTTTGGCCAAACAAACGTCCAATTTTTTCAGCTGAGATTTCTCCAAGTGGTGCAATATTCGGAGCTTCTTGTTTTCTTTTATTTATAGCCTCAATTGTAGATATACGCCTTAATTGAGGTTCTTTTCGATTTATCGATTGCATGATGCATCCTCCACCATCCAACGAGTTAACTCTCCAAAAGACATCCCTCTGTAAGCAGCTTGTTCAGGTGCTAGTGATGTAGGTGTCATCCCTGGCTGGGTGTTTGTTTCCAATAACTTCAAACCCGCCAGTCCTAAACTATCATCCCACCGAAAATCAGTTCTTGATAGTCCACGACAATTTAAACATTCATGTGCTCGCTCAGCATAATCGATACATGCATCAAAAATTTCCTTCGGTAGATTTGCTGGAATTTCATGATGCGATCCTCCACTTTCATATTTAGCATCAAAATCATACCAACCGTCAGTAATTATATTTGTGACAGTAAGTGCGTTACCATCAAGAACTGTAACAGTCAGTTCAAATCCTGGAATGAATTCTTCTACCATTAATATATCTGGTAATTCTTCTTTAATACTTATAATCGGTTCATCACCAATATTCACAATATAGACACCAACAGATGATCCTTCATTATATGGCTTAATAACATAAGGGGCTGGCATAGGATGTGAATGCAAAATGTCAGCTTTAGAAACTAGCATGGAAGCAGCTACAGGCAATCCGACTGATCTATAAATATCTTTTGTTTTTTCTTTATCCATGGCAAGTGCTGATGAATAAACCCCAGAATGGGTATATGGAATTTGCATCCATTCAAGTAACCCTTGCACACAACCATCTTCACCCCACCGACCATGCAAAGCATTAAAAACAACATCAGGATCAGACGCAATAATTTCTGATGCAAGATTTTGATCTGCATCTATAATTGAAACAATGTAACCTTCTCCGCGTAATGCAGATGCAATCTCGCTTCCCGATACCAGTGAGACTTCTCTCTCAACTGACGGACCGCCATTTAACACTGTTACACGGGTGATTGCCTTGCTCGACATACCATCCTCTTCCTTACCCTGTTAGTCGGGCTTTAGAATTCACTCAATTTAGGGTTCTCCGACCCTCATTATTTCCCACTCTAACTTAATCCCGGAGTCTGCGTAAACCTTTTTAATCACTTCTTCACCTAAATTTTCCAAATCAGCTGCAGTAGCATCTCCAATATTGATCATGAAATTTGAATGCTTATCACTCATTTTAGCACCTCCAATAGTTGCCCCACGCATCCCTGCATTATCAATTACTTTCCAAGCTTTCAAATCATGGACATCATCAATTTGTCCTGTAGATGAAAATCCCGACGGGTTTCTAAAAGTTGAACCGCAAGAAAGTTCATTAACAGGTTGGCTTTCCGAACGTTTACTAAGTGCACTCTGCATTTTATTCATCAAATCTTCTGAAGGTGCCTGATTACTTTTCAAAATCACATTTGTAATAATTGATCCTTTTGGTATTACAGAAGATCTGTAGTCAAAATGCATATCTTTTTTTGTTAAAATTATTTGCTTTCCTTCTCTAGTTATAACATTTGCACTTTCAAAAACATCTGAGATATATTTTCCATAACATCCCGCATTCATCTTTACTGCACCACCTATAGTGCCCGGAATAGTTCTCAAGAATGTAAGATCGATACCTTCAATAGCAGCTTTTTTTGCAACATGTGCATCTAAAGCAGCTGCGCCAACACTTATCCTATTATTTTCTAGTAATTCTATACCATTAAATCCACGCCCGAGTTTGATCACTACACCCCTAATTCCTCCATCTCGCACAATAAGGTTAGAACAAACACCTATCATAAATATTGGTATTTTCTTTGAGATATTTTTCAAAAAATCTGACAAATCAACTAAATCAGCAGGTTGAAATAAATAATCCACCTTGCCACCTACCTTTAACCATGAAAGGTCCGACATCAAACGATTAGTAACAATCGTTCCACGTACTTTAGGAATAAATACTTCAGTCATTATTTAAAATTTTGATTGAATTTAAGACTAAAAGAAACATCTAAAATATATCCTTAAATGGAATTCAGGTTATTCTAATTTATAACAACATTTTCAGACAGTCTATAAGCCCATGCGCTTATAGTTCCCGCGCCCAAACAAACCAAAAGATCACCCTGATTACAATTTTTTATAAAAAAGTTTGTTAAATCCTCTTCATCAGTAATTGCAAAAGCATTGCGATGCCCCCTAGCTTTTAATCCAGAGACCAAACTATCGCGGTTTCTATTTTTAATGGGTTCTTCACCAGCAGAATATACATCTGTAATACCAACCACATCAGCATCATTAAAAGAATTACAAAAATCCTCAAATAAATCATCTAACCTACTGTATCTATGTGGTTGATGCACGGCAATTACTTTACCACGAGATGCTTGTTTTGCTGCACTCAAAACTGCAGAAATTTCTACAGGATGATGAGCATAATCATCAATTATTGTAACTCCATTAATCTCACCCACATGTGTAAAGCGTCTTTTTACACCCTTGAATTTAGAAAGAGCATTGCGAATTTGTTTTGCATCCAATCCAAGATGCCTAGAAACTGCAACAGCGGCTAGAGCATTTGAAACATTATATTCTCCTGGCATAGGAAGCATGACATTTTCTATTAAAGCATTTTCAGATTGCATTGAAATATCAAAATATGAACAACCATTTAAAAATTTTAAGTTCTTTGCTCGAATATCAGCTTGTTTATTAAAGCCATATGTAACAACTCTTCTATCATCGATGCGGCCAACCAAAGATTGAACTTCCGGGTGATCCGTATTGCAAATTGCCAAACCATAAAATGGTATATTCGAAACAAATTGATAAAATGCATCTTTTAAATGCTCAAAACTCCCATAATGCTCCATGTGCTCAGGATCTATATTTGTTACAACCGCTATTGTAGCTGGCAATTTATTAAAAGTGCCATCACTTTCATCTGCTTCAACTACCATCCACTCACCAGCTCCCATTCGAGCGTTAGAGCCATATGCATGAATAATGCCACCATTTATGACAGTAGGATCAATCCCACCATAATCTAATAAAGTAGCTACCAATGTAGTTGTTGTAGTTTTCCCATGCGTTCCTGCAATGGCAATATTCGACTTTAATCTCATTAACTCAGCAAGCATTTCTGCTCTTCTAACAATAGGTAGTCCTAAAGCGCGCGCTCTATCTAATTCTTTATTTCCAGATTTAATTGCTGACGAAATAACTACAACTTCAACATTTTCAACATTTTTTGCTTCTTGAGGATATTGTATTTTTGCTCCCATTTTCATCAAACGTTTTGTAATTGGGGTCTCTTTTAAATCTGAGCCTGATATACTATATCCTTGATTTATCAAAACTTCAGCAATACCTGACATACCAATGCCACCAATACCTATAAAATGTATTGTTCCAAGTTTAGCTGGTAATTTAGTAGATGATATCATTTTAAGATCCATTTCTAGAAATAACTTCAATCATGTCAGCAAATTCAGCCAAAGCATTTGGCTTACTTCTTGAGACTGCTGCTTTTGCCATTTTAGAAGCAAGCTTATCAGATGATAACACTTTTGTTATGTAATCAGCTAAAACCAACGGAGTTAATTCATTTTCGGTTATCATATTCGCTGCACCTGACTCAACTAATCCTTTTGAATTAGCAGTTTGGTGATCACCTGTAGCCGCAGCAAATGGAATTAATATTGAAGGACGCCCTATAATAGAAATATCAGCTATGGAGGATGCGCCTGAACGTGAAACTACTAATTGAGCTTGCGACATTCTTCTGGGCAGATCTTCAAAAAAATACTTAATTTCAGCACTTACACCAGAATCCATAAATATTTTTTCAATTTCCACGATATCTTCTTCGCGAACTTGGCAAGCTACACGTAAGTTGTTGCGCAAGAATTCTGGCAATAAAGACATTGCCTCAGCAGTTGTTCGCGAAACAATACTGGAACCTTGCGAACCACCAATAACTAATAGACTTAAGGGCCAGTTGCCTGGTGGAATGTAAGGAGAATTTGAAAATTTCAAAACTTTACTTCGAACAGGATTTCCTACGTATTTAGCTTTTGCATTTTTAGGTAATTCGGTTGGCCATGTTCCACATGCAAGTATCTCAACTTTTTTTGCGAATAATCTATTAACTCTTCCTAATATGCCATTTTGTTCATGAATAATACGAGGTATTTTTCTGATTCCACCTGCCATGAGCGCTGGAATAGCTGGGTATCCACCAAAACCAACTATAATTGAAGGCTTTTCTTTATTTATAGATCGAAGAGCACCTAAAACACCAAGAACAATAAGTATTGGTGTTAATATTTTTCCCTTCAGCCCTCCTCTTGAAAAAGTTGAAGCTTTTACTGTTTCAATGGAAACTTCTTTTGGGAAATCACCAGCATATCTTTTTCCTCTCAGATCAGTCGAGAGTTTAACTTGCCATCCACGCCCTATCATTTCTTCAGCTAAAGCTTGGGCTGGAAACATATGTCCGCCTGTGCCACCTGCAGCTAGCAATATTAAAGGTTTTTTTTTCATTTTATAGTTTTTGAGGATATCAATATATCAGAGATATCACCTTGAGGTCTCGTTCGCGTAAACGCTAACAACATACCCAATCCAATTCCACCTGCGACTAATGAAGATCCACCATAACTCACAAAAGGCAGGGTCATTCCTTTTGCGGGTAATAATCTTACTGCCACACCCATGTTTATCATAGCTTGCATACCAAAAAGAACAGCAATTCCTGTTCCAGAAAGACGAACAAATATGTTCCTTTCGTTCATCAACCTAAGGAGAGACCTTACCGTGATTGCAGCAAATAGAGATATAATAACGAGAACTAATATTAAACCATACTCTTCTGCCGCCACCGCAATAATAAAATCTGTATGAGCATCTGGTAATGACCATTTTACTGAACCTTCACCCAAGCCAACACCAAAAAAACCACCTTCTTGTATGGCATTAGTTGCATAACCTAATTGCGTTCTTGGGTCGATATCAGGATTTAAGAAGCCATCAATTCTGCGTGCAAAATGTTCAGAATTATTATATGAAAACAAACCTACTCCTACGACACCTATAAGCATTATAAACATCAATATTAATGAGGCCCCCGCCACAAAATACATTAATCCCCAAGATGCTAGAAATAGAGAGGCTTGACCAAAATCAGGTTGCAACGCTAACAAACAAACTACAAATACACATACAATAAAAGACATACGCTTACCTGGTGGCCCACCAACCTCAAAACTTGAAGCCATTAACCAAGCAGAAAAAATCACAAAACATGGCTTTAGAAATTCCGATGGCTGAACAGACGCAAATCCTAAAGAGTACCAACGAACGGCTCCTTTACCATAATCAGTTCCAAGAAAAGGTAACAAACATATTGCTATAAAACAGAAAATAAAACCAATTATACCTAGTCTACGCACTATTTTTGGAGATAACATTGAGGTAAATATCATTACCACTAGTGCAATTATTCCAAAAAATAATTGCTTATAAACATAATAAAATGGATCCAAACCGTTTCTTTGAGCCAATGGTACAGATGCTGCGAGTCCAAGCAATATACCCATTACAAAAAGTATCATAACAAAAGTTAAAGACCATCGATCTATTGTTTGCCACCAACGTGGCAAAACAGGATCCCTAGGTTGTTGTGCAACCGTACCAAATACCATATCCGTCATAAGATATCGCCTGTCTGCATCTGCTCTATGCTGCCTCGTTTTCGGGTTCAGCTTATAATTATTATAATTTTTATTATTACATATTTCATTTTAGAATTCTAGTAGATGATATATTTTAATACTTATCAAAGCGAGACTATGCTCATTTAAAAATTAATCATTATTAATCAACATAACATTATTGATGAAATCATCACCACGCTTCTCAAAATTTTCATATTGATCAAAACTTGCACAAGCTGGTGCTAATAAAACCACATCATCCTTTTCCGCATCTAAGGACGCCAATCTTACAGCTTCAGAGACTGTTTTTGCAATTACAACATCAACTCCAGAAAAGTCTTTTTCTAGTTCGGAAACTTTACTTCCAATTAAATAAGCTTTTTTTACTCTCTCAAAGTATGGCTTTAGTGGCAAAACTCCACCTTCTTTTGGTTCTCCTCCAACAATCCAAAGAATGTTTTTGAAAGCTTGAAGTGATTTTCTTGCTGAATCTACATTTGTTGCCTTGCTATCATTAACGTACATTACACCATTGAAAGTTCCAACTATTTGGCATCTATGGGGTAGTCCAACATAAGTCTTAAACCTTTCTTCAATTAACCTGGGAGCTAAGCCAATAGATCTACATGCAGCATAAGCACTACAAGCATTTTGATGGTTATGTTCTCCTGGCAAACCAAGCATTGACCTCAAATCAATTGACGCAATTTGCCGACCTTTTCGCCATTCAGCCAAAAAACCTTTCTTAGCAAAAATAGACCAGTCATTTTTTTGAAGTTTCTTGTTAACAGAAATACTTATTACTGGGTCGCCTGATTTAGCATCTTGACGTAATTGGTTCGCTAAGAACTGGCCTTCAATTTCATCCACACCAATTATTGCTCGATCTGGGTTGCCATCTATGAACAATCTACGCTTAGCAGAAAAATATCCCCCCATTCCATTGTGGCGATCCAAATGATCGGGTGACAAATTTATAAATACAGCAATATCTGGGGCTAAAGCACGCGCTAAATCTATTTGATATGAAGATAACTCTAATATCACAATAGTACCATCTCGCGCAGGTGGTATATCCAAAACACCTCGACCAATATTGCCCGCCATAACAATGTCTCTATTTGAATCTGCAAGCAGATGAGCGATTAATGCAGTTGTGGTGGATTTTCCATTTGAACCTGTCACACATATAACTTTAGGCATTACTTCAAAATTATCCCATTCTTGTGTAGCAAAAGAACGAAAAAATAATCCAATGTCATTATCAACAACTACACCATTTTGCCATGCTTTTGATACAATTGGATGTGGGCTTGGATACAGATGAGGTATCCCAGGTGAAACAATCAGGCAAACTATATCTTGCCATGACGTTTCCTTATTTAGATCCAGAATAATAAAATCTTCCGCATCAGCGGCAATTCTTGATTTCTCATTATCATCCCAAACGATTGGTATTGCGCCACCAGCACGTAACGCCCTTGCCGCAGTAAGTCCTGAGCGGCCTAAACCCAAGACTGCAACTTTACATCCTTTATATCCGCGAACAGGTATCATTAACGTAACTTTAATGTAGCTAATCCAATTAAAGCAAGGATAAGTGCAATTATCCAAAATCGGATTACAATTTGTGACTCACCCCAGCCTTTTTTTTCGAAATGATGGTGAATTGGTGCCATCAAAAATACTCGTTTACCTGTTCTTTTATAATAAAGAACCTGGATTATAACAGACAATGCTTCTACTACAAATAACCCACCAACAATCGCCAATACCAGTTCGTGTTTTGTTGCAACGGCAATCGCTCCGAGTGCACCACCCAAAGCTAATGATCCAGTATCACCCATAAAAACCGCCGCTGGAGGTGCATTATACCATAAAAAACCTAAACCTGCTCCCACTAAGGCAGAAGTAAAAACCAACAATTCACCCGTACCTTCTACATAATGCACATCTAAATATGCAGTAAAATCAGTTCGACCAACAACATATGCAATAGCACCTAGTGTCCCTGCAGCTATTATAACAGGCATAATAGCTAAACCATCCAACCCATCAGTTAAATTTACAGCATTTGCTGCACCAACAATAACAATCATTGCGAATGGAAAGTAAATAATACCTAAATTTAAAAGCGTGTCTTTAAAAATTGGTAAAGCTAAATGACGGCTTAAATCATCAGAATGAAGCTTTTGCGCCAAATAAGCCGCTATTAGAGAGATTAATAACCCTAAAAGTATTCTAGCTTTAGATGAAAATCCTTTAACATTATTCTTAGTAACTTTTAAATAATCATCAAGAAATCCAATTCCGCCAAAACCTACTGTTACCAGAAGAACAATCCAAACATAGCCGTTATCAGAGCGCGCCCACAATAAGGATGAAAAAAACAAAGTTCCAAGTATTAAAACTCCACCCATTGTTGGAGTTCCTGCTTTTTGAATAATATGACTAGTAGGCCCGTCCTCACGGATAGGTTGCCCATTTTTTTGCATCTTTCTCAATCTACGTATTAAAGGAGCGCCAAAAATAAAAGATAAAATTAACGCAGTAAAAAATGCACCACCAGAACGGAATGTGATGTATCTAAAAAGATTAAATGCATCACCTCCGTCAGATAATTCACTTAAAAAATATAGCATTTTAATAAACTCCTTTAACCTGCATCAATACTTAGCTTTTTTATTGATTCAACAATTTTTGAAACTTTTGTATAATTAGAACCTTTAACCATTATCGTATCATTTATTGTGATGAGTTTATCAATCTCAATAATTAGTTTATCAACATCTTTAAACCACAAGCAGTGTTTTTGATTAGGTAATTCATTTTGGAAACAGCGCATCATTGGACCTATGAGATAAAAAATATCAATTTCTTTGATCCCATCAATTTTTGCTAAGTTAGAATGAAAAATTATCTCATCTGGACCAAGCTCACCCATTTCACCTAATATTGCAATTTTTCTTCCTTGTGTTTTACTACGAGACAACACATTAATCGCAGCCTCCATTGAAGTTGGGTTCGCGTTATAACTTTCATCAATTAATTCTATGTTGCCTTTGCCAAATCTTATTAAGTTTCGTTCACCCCTCCCTTTGGGGGCAGTCCAATTTGATATCGCATTAATTATATTTTTACGATTCACACCGACAGCTTCAGCTGCTGCGAAAACGGCCATAGAATTCATAGCAAAATGATCACCCTCAGCATCAAAATCAAATGTAAAATCTGAACCATTGGCCTTAGCTTTTACAAAAGTTTTATTATTCAGAAGTGAACTTGAAATTAATTTATAATTTGCAACATCCATGCGTCCAAAACTAATAAGATTAGCTCTTACTTTATGGATAGTATTAAATAAAATATGCGAAGTGGTTAGATCACTATTAACGATTGCTGTATTGTTTGGTGAAAGGCTTTCAAAAATCTCAGCTTTTGCATATGCAATACCTTCAACATTTTTAAAGGCTTTCAAATGCACTGGAGCTACATTCAAAACAATAGCAATATCCAATTTTGCTAACTTAGCAAGAGGCCGAATTTCATTGGGATTATTCATACCAATTTCAATAATAGCAAAATCAGTTCTCTCTGGCATTCGTGCTAAAGTTAAAGGCACACCCCAGTGATTATTGTAACTATATTCCGCAGCATGGGTTTTTCCATTTTTTGTTAAAATACTTTTTAACATTTCTTTTGTAGAGGTTTTACCTACAGAGCCAGTTACGCCAATTATTTTGGCTTGTGTTCTTTCTCGAGCAAATGCAGCCATATTTTCCAATGCACAAAGTACATCTTCAACCACTAAAAGTGGAGAATTTTTATTTATTCCATCTGGTATTTTTGAAACTAGAGCTGCCGCTGCACCCTTTTCAAAAGCAACTTTAACATAATCATGACCATCCCTTTGATCTTCCAACGCCACAAATAAATCACCAACTTTTAATGTCCTTGTGTCAATAGATATTCCATCAGCAACCCAATCATTCAAAGACACACCATTGGTGGCTTTAGCAGCATCTTTTGATGACCAAAGATTCATGTTAATAACTCATCTAAAGTAGATACACTAATACTAGCCTGCTCAACATCATTGAAAGCAAGTATATCATCACCAATTATTTGCCCTGTCTCATGACCTTTACCAGCAATTAACAATGCATCACCTGGATTTAAAGCATCAACACCAGTTAAAATTGCAGTGGCACGATCACCAATTTCTAGCGCATCAGGGCAGCCTAATAATATAGATTTTCGTATTAAACTTGGATCTTCACTTCTTGGATTATCATCTGTGACAAACACAACATCCGCATATTTTTTGGCTGCTTTTCCAATTAATTCTCTCTTAACTTTATCACGATCACCACCTGCCCCAATGATAATCAACAATCGTCCCATAACATGTGGTCGCATTGCTTTAAGTGCTGTCTTAACAGCATCTGGAGTGTGGGCATAGTCAACAAAAACTGATGCCCCATTTAATCGTTTTGCTGCTAATTGCATCCTTCCTGAGACAGTTCTTAATTCACTCAGTGTTTCAAAAACAATATTTGGCTGTTCACCACATGCTATAACTAAAGCAGCAGCTTGCAAAACATTCATAGCTTGAAAATATCCAATTAAATCTAGCCGGATAGATCGCATTTCACCTTTCCAAGAAAACAATACCTGTTGTCCAGTAGAGTCAAATTTACATTTTTTTAGTGTTAAATCGCAATTATTCCTACCAACTGTAATAATATCTTGGCCGCGTAATTTTGAAATTTTATATATATGTGTCCCTTTGGGATCATCCATATTAATGACCACTGATCCTTCTGGAGAAAGAACACGCTCAAATAATCCTAATTTTGAATTAAAATAAGCTTCAAAAGTTTCATGATAATCAAGATGATCGTGTGTAAAATTAGTAAATGCTGCTGCCGTTAAATAAACTCCATCTAATCTCCTCTGCTCCAAACCATGGCTGGATGCTTCCATAGATGCATGTGTCACGCCACCAGATCCAATTTCGTGTAATATTTTATGTAATATTGTTGGCTCTGGAGTTGTATGTGAAAGACTCATCGAAACTGCACCCTCAACACCAGCAGTACCAATATTCACTGCTTTCTTACCTAAGCATTCCCAAATTTGTCTTGTGAAATTTGCTACTGATGTTTTTCCATTTGTACCAGTAACAGCAGTCATTGTGGAAGGTTGTACTTCAAAATACCTTGCAACTGTTTTTGATAGTAATATTCGTGGGTCTTCAGCAACAACTATCGGAATTTCAATATTTTTAAGTAATTTTTTTGCAAAATCAAAACCTTCTTGATCAGTAAGAATTGCCACTGCGCGATTTTCTATTGCTGCGTTTACAAACTTAATGCCATGAAATTTTGAACCAGGCATTGCGGCAAATAAGTTTCCATCTTTTATTTCACGGCTATCTACACAAATTTCAGTTATAATTGGATCAGTATAGACTTCATTTGATGGTCTCAAACCAAGCTCACTTAACTTCTTAAATTTTGGCGAAACTTTGGGCATATAGCGCCTCTTATTGACTACTTATTGAAGTATATGCCATTGCATCATCTGTAGCAATTGGTCGCAAATTAAGAATGGGCGCCACTCGAGTTATTATTTCAGCAGCTACTGGAACAGCAGTAAATCCAGCGGTTCTTCTACTCTCACCCAAAACTTCAATCTCAGGCTCATCCAATGAAACGACTAAAGTATATTTAGGATTACTTGCTGGAAAAAATGATGCAAAAGTTGCTATAACTTTTTTATCATAATATCCCCCTGTAGGTTTTATTTTTTCAGCTGTACCAGTTTTACCAGCCACTTGATAACCATCAACATTTGCCATTTTTGCAGTACCATCAAACTCACTTACAACACGCCTAAGCATAGATATGAGTTGTTGAGACGTTTTTTGTGAAATTACTTTTTCTTTGGCTAGATTATTAGAATTTACTTTTTTAATTGTAGGCTTCACCCTAAATCCACCATTTGCAACAATTGAATACGCTGTAGCCAAATGTAATGGTGTTGCAGAAATTCCATGACCAAATGATATTGTAATTGTTGAGGTATCTGACCAGTTTTTTGGAATTTGTGGTTTCGTGCGACTAGCTTCACCCAACTCAACAGGCACTGCTTCAAAAAAACCTAAGTCATTTAAAGTTTTCTTTTGTGCAGTTGTACCTGCAGCTAAAGCCATACGAATTGTTCCAACATTAGATGACTTCATTATTATGTCCTCCACAGAATTGGTAGGTCCATAATTTTTATAATCTTTATAAGTTTTTCTATTCCATTTAAAAGGTGTGGTATCAATTATTGTTTGTGGATTTGCCAAACCTTTTTCTAATGAAGTTGCAGCAGTAAAAATTTTGAATGTTGATCCTAATTCATATAACCCTTGTGCTGCTCTATTAAATAATGGGCTGTCTGAGGGATCACCTGCAATAGCAACTCTTGGCCTGTTATTTGGATCAAAATCAGGCAACGAGACCAAAGAAATAATCTCGCCTGTGTTTACATCCATTAATATTGCTGAAGCCCCTTTTGCATTCATAAAACGCATACCATTTTTCAAAACCTGGCGGGTTGCTGCCTGAGCAGTTAGATCTATTGAAAGCTCTAATGGCTCTCCCTCTAATGCTGGATCACGTAGCATGTTATCAAAATATTTTTCAACACCACCGACACCAATAATTTCTGCTGCACGTACATCTTCTTCACCAAATCTTGTTCCGCCAAGAACATGAGCAGCTAATTTTCCGTTTGGATAAAGTCTCATTTCTCTACTTCCAAAAAGTAGGCCTGGTTCACCTAAATCATGTACTTTTTGCTGCTGTTCAGGCGAAACACTTTTTTTGACCCAAACAAATTTTCGCTTTCCACTTGTAAAATTTTTAGTAACTCTTTCATGATTTAAATCAGGGAAAATTTCCAGTAAATCTTTTGCCGCTTTTTGGGGATTAATCATCAAAGGAGGCTGAGCATAAAGAGCTTGTGTAGACATATTTGTTGCTAATATATTGCCATTACGATCAACAATATTTGCTCTTTGGTTTATGATTTTTGAACCTGAATTATATTGTTTAACTTCGTCAGATGAGCTTGAAGCTAACATTGCCATTTTACCGCCTACTGCAGAAAAACCAATAATAAAAATTAGACCTAGTGCCAATAATCTATTCTCAGCACGAACCCGTGTCTTTAATTGTAGAACTTGATTTCGTTTTGATCGCTCTTTAGCTTCAATAAAATCTGGGTTTTTACCTTCTTGGCGGGCCGAAATAATATGGGCTAATGGACGTAAGGGGCTCCTTCTCATGGGAATTGTTTACCCCTATCACTTGAAACTAGCATCGGAGAACTTACAACTAAACTACGACGTGGTGGCATTGGAATTATATCTAATTCATTAAAATGCTGCGCTGCCAATGGAACTAACTTTAGTTTAGTAAAGTTTAAATCAGCTAAATTTGACAACCTTTCAGGGCGATTTAAATAAGCCCACTCAGCATTTAAAATTGATAATGCTTCTTGCTCATCAGAGACTAAACGGTTTAACTCTTCAACGCGGCGTATAGAGGCTTGAGTTGTATAGTTTTCAGTATATGCCCAATATGCCATTGTCATTACAACAAGAGAACATACCATATATATAAAAATCTTCATAACACTAACTGCTCTAAATTAAATTTTGGTAACCCAATATCAAAAGCTGAAAATTCTCCAGACATCGTGTTTAAACGCCTTGCCAAGCGTAGTTTTGCTGATCTTGCACGAGGATTCGATCTAATTTCTTCTTCAGATGCTAAGATTGCTTTTCTTCCAATTCTTTCAAAAGTAGCAATATCATCAGTTTGTTCTGGCTGATATCGATTACCTTTTGGATTATTACCTGATCGTGACTGAATAAATCTTTTTACAATTCTGTCTTCTAAAGAATGAAATGTAACCACTGCCAGTAATCCACCTTCAGATAAAATATTTTCAGCTGCTTTTAACCCAGATACTAATTGGCCAAGCTCATCATTCACAGCTATCCTTAAAGCTTGAAATGTTCGCGTTGCAGGGTGGGTTTGATTTGGTTTAGGCCTAGGTAAGCTAGCCTCAATCACCTTTACCAACTGGAATGTTGTTTCAAATTTTGAATTTTCTCTTGATTTAACAATATTACGGGCAATGCGCCTTGATGCTCGCTCTTCACCATATAAATATATAAGATTTGCTAAGATACCTTCTTCAACTGAGTTCACAATGTCAGCGGCACTCATTCCAGATTGCCCCATCCTCATGTCCAATGGCCCATCTTTCATAAATGAAAAGCCTCGATCAGCTTGATCTAACTGCATTGATGAAACACCAATATCTAAAACAACTCCATCTATTAAATCAGCCCCCTCATTTTTAACATGAGTATCAAGTTCGCCAAAAGTTCCTTGAATTAATTTCAGACGGCCATCATAATCTTTTATCCACTTTTCTGAACGAGTAAAAACTTCAGGATCACGGTCAATTGCATATAAGGTATCGGCACCTGCGTCTAAAATTGCTCTCGAATATCCACCAGCACCAAATGTTCCATCAATCCAAACACCAGATATTGGCTTTGCTGAGGTTAATATTTGGGTCAATAAAACTGGGATATGAGGGGACATAGTTGAATGTAATTGAGCTGTACCCATTTCCTATCCACCAATCGGTTTATTCAATACTTGACGTAGATCAAACCCTTCTCCACGTTCTGCTAAAGAAATTTCTTTTTGCTCAACATACTCTTTATAAATTTCAGGATGCCACATTTGAAAGGTCTTGACCGTTCCAGCAAAAACTACTTCATTCGTTAGCCCTAACTTATCAATAAGCAACGGGCTTAATATTATTCTTCCAGTTTCATCAATGTTCATTTGCAGTGACTTTGTGGAGTAATTCATTTCCATAGCCGAACGGTCATCCCCATAAGGCATTGCTTCTATTGCATTTTCAATATCTTCCATCGCTCGAACAGTATAACCTTCGATATACTTTTGAGATTGTCCGCCATATGCAAGTACCAACTCAGGCCTCAAGCCCTCAGTCCAGTCAGGATCACCTTGCTCAAGTACACGCCGAAAAGCTGCTGGAATAGAAACCCTACCCTTACCGTCCACTTTTTGAACGATTTCACCTCTAAATCTACGCGCCACTATCGTAACCTCTTAATTTTTGGCCGGTGCCATTAAAGCGAAACGGTGAACCAAGCTGCTGCCACTGCTCGATCCACCGCCATAGTCCGATTGGACTGTCTGGTTTATGGAATGCCACCTGGGGGGGTGTCTGCTCGCATCCATCCAGATCTTACTTTTCTGATGTGGGGGTGCCTGTATGAAACCGTTTGGTATCCATGGATCTTAGTGTCCAATTGATACGCCCTTCCTCATCATGTAATTATTAATAAACGATATTACACTGTAATAAAAGGTATTTTTTGGGTTTTTATGGTTTTTTATGGGAATTATTTAGAACTTATAGATTTAGATCTACAAATAGTGTTTTTTATATCAATAGCCACAATATGTAGGTAAAATAATATATAACTCTTTGAAATTTTTGTCCCAGTTTATCAAAATACATAGAACATAAATAGAACACTTAACAGGATATTCATTTTCCCCATGAAAACCCAATCTATATATTAAAATCATAATGCGGATGGCCTATAAGCCGGATTTTGTCGTGAGCGACCATTCATCTGCACATTATGTTACCATAATGCTCTAGCAACCACCCGAACCAGTTAGGGCTTCAGCTACCCCGCTCCATAGAGCACACGGTTCCTACTTGGTTTTGCTCCTGGCGGGGCTTGCCATGCCAATATTGTTACCAATATCGCGGTGGGCTCTTACCCCACCGTTTCACCCTTACTCACATTTTGTGAGCGGTTTTTTTTCTGTGGCGCTTTCCCTTGGGTTACCCCAGGCGGGCGTTACCCGCCGCCATTGCTGTAAAGAGTCCGGACTTTCCTCGCTTTCGCGCGGTCGCCCAGCCATCCGCTCAACTCGCATATTAGATAGAGATAGATGCGTCAATAACCATTACTGTGAATTATTTATTTTTACATGTGGCCAATCTTTTGCAAGCGCAATCATAGTTCCCATATCAATTGGAGATAGTTTTCCTTTTTGTTCTGGTAAAAACCTAAGTCGAAATACATTAAGTATATTTAACCATTCTTCAATTGTATCATTAGCTGAACGGTAGCCAAATATATTAGCATTATGTTTAAAAATAGGCCAATCCACATCACCATTATCCAAAACATTTTCTGGCCAAATCGATAATCCTTTATCTGACAATTTTTTCCAGGGAAAATTTTTCCCAGGATCTCGTTTCCGCTCAGGAGCCATATCCGAATGACCAATTATTGACTTTGGAATAATTTCAGGCCTGCGTTTCAGTATATCAAATAATAAGTTATTCAATGAACTGAGTTGGCGTTTATCAAAGCTTTCATCAATTGAGGGGTAATAATCTAATTCAATTCCAATTGAATGAGAATTGACATCATTTATTTCACCCCAGCAACCACGGCCTGCATGCCAAGCTCTTTTTTGTTCATCCACTAACTGAATAATTTTACCAAATTTATCTATTAAATAATGAGCTGATACTTCTGACTTTGGATCAGACATACGAGCGATGGCATCGTCTGAGCTTTTCATTGCTGTGTAATGCAAAACAACCATTTTTGGAGTGACGTAGTCTCTTCTATTTCCAAAATTTGGTGAAGGGCTTTGAAATATTTTTAAGGCATCAACCATAAGAGCACTAACGTACTGGAACCCAATCGCAAGCAAATCCATCACCATCAGGATCTAAAAGTAATGTATCTCTTTGTGGGCCTCCTAAACTTAAAAAAGCCATTTGTGCAATTTCAGGTATAGAGTATTCATGACAGTTGCTACCATTTTCATACCAAATTGCCGGACGTAAATATTTTTGTTCTCCAATTGCTTGATTTTGTGATGCGCTATATTCAAACAAATCTAAGGTTTTTGTTCGTTTCTTTAAGGTAATTTCACGAATTTTATTTATGACTATTTGTTGCTTTGTTGCATCTTTACCTCCAGGTAAAGATAAAACAGGCTCGTACAGACCCTCTGGCGGCGCAACAACCTCAACCTCTTCGATAGTTAATGAATTACTTTCGGAGGTTTCATCAACTTCATCAACATTTTCTGTATCTAGAGAGGTCTCTATCATATCTACCAATGGCTTTACTACATCAACACTCGCATTAACTGGCACTGGAATTTCTTCACATGCTGACAATAGAATAAATAAAAATAACCCAGTTAAAATACCACGCATATTACCACCATTTATTTGGTTTCATGTTAAATTCTGCACCATTTTCAAGTATTGATGCAACATTTAACATTTCACCTTCTTCCCATGGACGGCCGATCAGTTGTAAACCCAAGGGTAACCCTTCAGAACTTAAACCCGCCGGCACCGATACTCCAGGCAGTCCAGCAAGATTAACAGTCACTGTAAAAACATCATTTAAATACATTTTTATAGGATCTTCATTTTTCATTTCGCCAAGACCAAATGCTGCAGAAGGTGTGGCTGGAGTGAGTATTGCATCAACCCCTAACGAATAAACGTCATCAAAATCTTTCTTTATTAAAGAACGAACCCGCTGTGCTCTCCTATAATATGCATCGTAAAATCCTGCAGAAAGCACGTATGCCCCAACCATTACTCGACGTTTAACTTCATCTCCAAAACCTTCAGAACGGGTACGCGCGTACATCTCATCTATACCTTCACCAGATTTTAAATGTGCTCTATGCCCATAACGAACACCATCATAACGCGCTAAATTTGAAGATGCCTCTGCAGGAGCTAGGACATAGTATGCTGGCAATGCATATTTAGTATGGGGTAAAGAAACATCTACAATTTCAGCACCTGCATCACGCAACATATCTGAACCATTTTGCCAAAGCTTCTCAATTTCATCTGGCATACCATCCAACCTATATTCTTTTGGAATACCTATTTTTTTACCTTTAATATCACCAGTTATTGCAGCTTCAAAATCTGGCACTTCAAAAGGTGCAGAAGTACTATCTTTTGTATCATGCCCAGATATTGCATTTAGAAAAATAGCGCTATCCTTTACTGTTTTTGTCATTGGTCCAGCTTGATCTAGAGAAGATGCAAAAGCAATTATCCCCCAACGTGAGACGCGGCCATATGTTGGCTTAACACCTACAATTCCAGTAAATGCTGCTGGTTGCCTAATTGAACCACCTGTATCAGTGCCAGTAGCTGCAAGACACAAATCCGCAGCTACAGCTGATGCAGAGCCACCTGATGAACCACCAGCAGTCAACTTCTTGTCAGAGCCATCTCTTTGCCAAGGATTTACTGCGGGGCCATAAACAGATGTTTCGTTTGACGAACCCATCGCAAACTCATCCATATTAAGCTTACCTAACATTATAGCACCTTGATCCCATAACCTACTAGTAACCGTACTTTCGTATTCAGGTTTGAAATCTGTTAAAATTTTTGAAGCAGCTTGGGAATTAACATTTTTAGTGCAAAATAAATCTTTTATTCCTAACGGTATTCCGCACATGTCTGGGGCATTTCCTTTGAGTAATAACTCATCTGCTTTTTTCGCTTGTTCACGAGCTAATTCAGGAGTTTTTACACAATAAGCATTCAAAGCATCAGAACCTTCAACTGCACTTATACATGCCTCTGTTAATTCAACAGATGTAATTTCTTTTTTGCGTAATCTTGATCGTGCTTCGGCTATAGTAATTTTATGTAAGTCAGTCATTTTCTATTCCATTACTTTTGGAACGGCAAAAAACCCTTCACGTGAGTCTGGTGCATTTTTGAGAATTTTATTTATTTGATCACCATCAGTAACTGCATCAATCCTTCTAGGTAGAGCCATAGGTGAAACTGATGTGAGTGCATCAACACCTTCAACATCAACTTCTAATAACTGTTCCATAAAACCAACAATTCCTGAAAGTTCTTTAGCTAAATTTTCCAGTTCTTCTTCTGGGACTGCTATTCGAGCTAGATGTGCTGCTCGACGTGCAGTTTCTTTATCAATCGACATGATTAAAATCCTGATTTATTTGTCAAATCATTTAACCCGCCGAGTCTATATACGCAAGGTTTTGATAGGAATAATGAAAAAATGATATTTCTTTTCTTGGGAATATTAATTTCTTTTTTGTTTGAAAAAATCTAAAAGTAATTTTTTACATTCGTTCTCAGAAATTCCATCATATACCTCAGGTTTATGATGTGATTGTGGATGATTAAAAATACATGGCCCTTGATTGACGCCACCAGATTTAATGTCACTAGCACCATAATATAAATTTGCAATCCTAGCATGAGATATAGCCGCAGCACACATTGGACATGGCTCGAGTGTGACATATAAATTAGCACCAATCAGCCGTTCAACACCTAAAATCGAACAGGCATTACGAATTGCTAATATTTCTGCATGAGCGGTTGGATCTTTCAACTCACGAGTTCTATTTCCTGCTGATGAGATTACTTTACCATCTATCTCTATCAAAGCACCCACGGGAACTTCACCTCGATCTTCTGCTTTCTTTGCTTCGTCGATCGCAATTGGCATAAATGATATAAAATTAGTCATAATACTGAATGCGAAAAAAATGCAGGTCTTGCAAGCAGTCTTTCATTACTCCATATGAGGCATATGTCAGATGAACCACAGAGAATTGCGAAATACCTTGCCAGAGCAGGCGTTGCATCCCGTCGTGAAATAGAACGCATGATCGCTATTGGCCAAATCAAACTAAATGGTAAAACTTTGGATACTCCAGCTGTGAAAGTTACTAATAAAGACACAATCCTGGTAAATGACAAACAAATTGGTGAAGCTGATAAAGTAAGATTTTGGCGTTATTATAAACCAATTGGACTGGTTACTACTGATAGAGATGAAAAAGGTCGTGACACAATTTACGATTATTTTCCAGAAAATATGCCTCGAGTAATGACTGTTGGCAGATTGGATATTAATTCAGAAGGATTATTATTATTAACAAATGATGGTGGCTTAAAGCGTAAATTAGAACTACCAGCTACAGGATGGCTTCGCAGGTACAGAGTGCGCGTGAATGGAAACCCTACTGAAGAAATGGTAGCTCCGCTTCGAAAAGGAATAGTAATTGATCGTGAACGTTTTAAAGGCATGGAGATACGATTAGATCGGCAACAGGGTTCAAATGCGTGGTTAACAATTGGTCTTCGTGAAGGAAAAAATCGTGAAATAAGACGTGCGATGCAATATGTTGGTCTCAAAGTAAACAGGTTAATAAGAGTCTCATACGGGCCATTTAAACTAGACGATTTAAAGCCCGGTGACGTTGAAGAAATCAAAGCAAAAACTGTCAAAGATCAATTAGGCCTATAAGAACTAAAGATTTTTGAATTATTCCTCCAGACACCACTGCATAATTGCTTTCTGAACATGTAATCTATTTTCAGCTTCATCAAAAACAACAGAATTTGCGCCATCCATCACTTCTGAGGTAACCTCCTCTTCTCTATGTGCAGGCAAACAATGCATAAAAATTGCATCCTTATTAGCCATTTTCATTAACTCAGAATTTACTTGATAAGGTCTAAGGAGATTATGTCGGCGCGCTCTTGCTGCCTGATCATCATGCATTGAAAGCCATGTATCAGTTACAATTAAATCTGCATCTTTTACAGCTTTTGAAGCATCTCTTTCAATTTCAATTACACTTCCATTTGACCTTGCGTATCCCATAGCTTCAATCTCTGGATTCAATGCTTCAGGCCCAGCAAAGGTTAAATTAAATCCAAACTTACCAGCAGCATGTAAAAAGGATGTACAAACATTATTACCATCCCCAAGCCATACAACTTTTTTACCAGATATAGATCCATGTTTTTCCTGAAAAGTCATTATATCTGCCATAATCTGGCAAGGATGTGATCTATCCGTTAAGCCATTAATTACAGGTACATTCGAATATTCAGCAAGCTCAAGTAACGTAGCTTCTGCAAATGTGCGTATCATTATCATGTCAACATACCTAGACAAGACACGAGCAGTATCAGCTATACTTTCACCATGTCCTATTTGCATTTCAGCACCAGATAAAACCATAGTCTGGCCACCCATCTGTCGAACCCCCATATCAAAAGACACTCTTGTTCGAGTGGATGGCTTTTCAAATATCAGTGCTACCATTTTTCCTGATAAAGCTTGATTTTGATCAGGTGCACCATTTGAAAAGCCGGTTCGCGTGATTTTTGTTTTTTTGGCTTGTTCTAATATTCTGTTTAAATCGTCTAGATTTGTTTTATTTATATCTAAAAAATGTTTCATAAAGATGCCTCTAACTTAGATGCCGTTGCACGCAATCTTATGACTGCTTCTTTTAGTTCATTCATTGAAACATTTAAAGCAGGCAATAATCGGATGACGTTCGCACCCCCTGGCACCGTCAATATTTTATTATCATAACCAGCATTAACAACATCAATATTTGGAATGGCACACTCAATACCCAACATTAAACCAGAGCCCCTCACTGATTTAAATATTTTAGGATACTCGGCCACAAGACCTTCTAAAATTTGCCTAAAATGACTGGCTAAAAAATTTACGTTGTTCAGGAATTCAGGCGTATTAACATGCTTCATAACCTCAAACCCAACAGCAGTTGCAAGGGGGTTCCCTCCATAAGTCGAACCATGTGTCCCCGCAGTCATGCCAATTGCCGCTTTTGATGTAGCAAGGCAAGCGCCCAGTGGGAAGCCGCCACCAATACCTTTTGCTATAGCCATAATGTCTGGATCTACACCCGACCATTCATGTGCAAATAACTTTCCAGTTCGACCCATGCCACATTGGATCTCATCAAAAATAAGCAAAATACCATTTTTATCACAACAATCTCTCAAACCTTTTAAACACTGATCAGGCACTGGTAAAATTCCACCTTCACCTTGAATTGGCTCGATTACTATAGCGGCTATTGTTTCATCAATTTCAGCATTTAATGCTTCATGATCACCAAAAGGAATTTGTATAAAACCAGGTAGCAAAGGGCCAAAACCTTTTGTTAGTTTTTCAGAACCAGCTGCTGATATCATTCCGATCGATCTTCCATGGAATGATCCTTCAAAAGTAATTATTTTTGTCCGTTTGGAATTTCCTTTTTCATAATGAAACTTACGAGCCATCTTTATTGCACATTCCATACTTTCTGTTCCTGAATTTGTAAAAAATACAGTATCCGCAAAAGTTTCATCAACTAATACATCAGCTAACTTTTTCTGATTAGGTACATTGTATAAATTTGATGTATGCCAAAGCCTTTCTGCTTGAGCGTGCAAAACTTTAATTAAGTCAGGATGTGCATGTCCTAAAATATTTACAGCTATTCCTGCGCCCATATCTAAATATTTTTGAGAATTTTCATCAATCAGCCAACTTCCTTCACCTTTTGTAAATGAAAGAGGTGCCCGAGCATATGTAGGCATAACAGATGGTATCAATTCTTCACTCCTCGAGAGAAACTAAAAAATCTATTTGCGCTATTCGTGAATTTAAGTCAATTCTCTAAGTAATTATCAATTTCTATTTCATTTTTCATAGCAAGTCTTTCATGTACAATAAAATAAATTTTTTAGACCCAAAAAGAAAAGCTGCGATACTCATAATTCTTGCAACAATATTCATCGCAGGCACAATGGTGTTAGCAAAAAGTTTAGGTCAAGATTGGTTAGGTAAACCCTTGCATCCTCTCATAATCAGTGCAGGAAGGTTTTCATTTGCATGGATGGCTTTAGTAATAATTTTTGTAATAAAAAAACCCATAATTAAGTCTCCAAACTTAAAATTACATTTAATGCGCTCAATTCTAGGATGGAGTGGTGTAACATTGATGTTTGCATCTGCATCAATGATCCCATTAACAGATGCAACAGCAATAAGTTTTCTAAATCCAGTTTTTGCTATGCTATTTGCAGTATACTTCTTAAAAGAAAAAATTGGCAAATACAGATGGCTAGCGGTATTTTTAGCATTAACCGGTTCATTTATTTTACTTAGACCTTCAAATAATACATTTCAAATCGCTGGGCTTTTAGCGCTATTTGCGGCAGTATTAATGGGTTGTGAATTAATTTTAATGAAAATAATAACCAAAAAAGAGAATTCGTTTCAAATCTTAATAATAAATAACTCTATTGGGTTTATAGTCTCCATAAGCGCAGCATACTTTATTTGGCAACAACCAACACTTTATCAATGGATTGCATTAATTTCACTAGGTTTGTTGATGATATGCGCTCAAGCTTTTTATATAAATGCAATAGCACTAGCTGATGCAAGTTACATAGCTCCATTTTCATACATGACATTAATATTTGTTACATTCTACGATTTTGCACTATTTGACGAAATTCCTGATTATATCAGTCTAATAGGAATATCTATAATATTAACTGGTGCTATTTTGCTCGCATGGCGAGAAAAAATAAAATTAGAACCAAAAATTTAATATTACATAAATCGGTAGGTAGGGATTGTCCTCATCAATCCTAACAGGTATATTGTCGCGATTAATAATCCCTGAATAATAGGTAAACATAAAGTTCGCCTTATTCGTATATGCTTTGGAGAATTTTATATGGCTTGGACAGATGATCGCGTAGAGGTCCTCAAAAAGATGTGGGGCGAGGGTAAATCCGCAAGCCAAATCGCAAAAGAGCTAGGTGGTGTTACAAGAAATGCTGTTATTGGTAAAGTACATCGCTTGGGGCTTTCTAATCGTGCTACAACTACTAAAGCATCAACTAAAAAAGAGCCTAGCAAAATAAAATCTACGCCATCAACGGCTCCTGTAATTTCGACTACTGAAAGTAAGATTACAACACCAAAAGCAACAAATATACCTCCTCGAAAACCTATTATTAAAGCCGGGCAACCGTTACCTCCTCAGCCATCAGCCAATGAGATTTCTGCAGAAGCATTGGAAAAAGTGGCTAAAATAGAAAAGAAAGCTAAAAAACTTTCATTGATGGAACTCACTGAAAGAACTTGCAAATGGCCAGTTGGTGACCCCGCAACTGAAGATTTTTGGTTTTGCGGCTTAAATGTTGAAACAGGAAAACCATACTGCGAAGCTCATAATGCTGTAGCATTTCAGCCAATGTCTGCGCGACGCGATAGACGACGTTAATATTTGGATATCGGCCTGCTTAACATTCAAAGCTTTTTTATTTAATATATAATTATGATTCATTATAATCTCAAATGTGAAAATAATCATGCTTTTAGTAGTTGGTTTGATAGTCTTGAAGCTTTTGATAAGCTAGAGAAAGCTAATATGCTATCATGCCCGTCTTGTGGTTCAGATGAGATAAAACGGGCAATAATGTCACCTCAGGTTAGTCCTTCAAGAACAAAACAAGCTGTCTCATTAACTAAACCAGCCTCCGAGATTGAAAAGAAAATTTCAGACGCTAGGAAGAAAATTGAAGCTGAGTCAGAAGATGTGGGTAAGAATTTTGCATCTGAAGCGCGAGCAATGCACGAAGGAGATTCCCCTATTCGTTCAATTTATGGAGAAGCAAAGATCAAAGATGCTAAATCTTTAATTGACGATGGAATTCCTGTCATTCCATTACCTTGGACCAAAAGGCAAACAAATTAATTTATAAATTTTTATCATCTTGCCCTCATAATCACATTTAGGTAACTGATATTTAAAACAAATAAAGGTTGGGCAAAGTTATGTCACGCTTAGTAATGAAATTCGGTGGTACTTCCGTAGCTGATTTGGACAAAATTGCCAATGCAGCTTCAAAAGTTGCACAAGAAGTCAAAAATGGCCACGAAGTCATTGTGATAGTTTCTGCCATGTCCGGTAAAACTAATGAACTAGTTAGTTGGGTAAAAGAGACAAAAGAAGATTATGATCAAGCAGAGTACGACTCAGTTGTTTCCTCTGGAGAGAATATTACAAGTGGCTTAATGGCATTAAGATTACAAGAGATGGGTGTTCCAGCCAGATCTTGGCAGGGATGGCAAGTTCCTGTCCAAGCTACTGGGCATCATGAAAGTGCACGGATAGATGCCATTCCCACAGATAATTTAAATAAATCTTTTGAGAGTGGCCACAAAGTTGCTGTTATTGCAGGTTTTCAAGGCGTTATGGATGATGGTCGAATTGCTACATTGGGTCGGGGCGGCTCAGATACCACTGCTGTAGCGTTTGCAGCAGCAGTAAATGCCGTGAGATGTGACATATATACTGATGTTGATGGAATTTATACTACTGACCCAAGAATAGTTTCTGAAGCACGAAAATTAAATAACATATCATATGAAGAAATGTTAGAATTAGCATCTTTAGGTGCAAAGGTTTTACAGACTAGATCAGTTGAATTGGCACGAAGTTATAAAATACCTCTTCGTGTGTTATCAAGTTTTGAAGAAGACATATCTGAAAATATAGGCACAATGGTATGCCAGGAGAAAGATATTATGGAAAATATTAAAGCAGTAAAAGGCGTTGCATATTCAAGAGATGAAGCAAAGCTAACACTTGTATCTGTGGCGGATCGCCCGGGAGTTGCAGCCGCTATTTTTGTACCCTTAGCTGATGCTGGTGTAAATGTAGACATGATAGTTCAAAATATATCTGAAGAAGGTCGAACTGATATGACTTTCTCATGCCCAGTTGACCAAGTAATTCGAGCAAAAAAAGCTCTAACAGAAGCTATGAGCGCAGATTTAATTAATTATAAAGAACTAATTGCAGATACGTTGGTGGCAAAAATTTCAATAGTTGGCAATGGCATGCGAAGTCATGCTGGTGTTGCAGCACAAATGTTTGAAGTTTTAGCTAATGAAGGTGTAAACATACGTGTTATAACTACATCAGAAATCAAAGTATCTGTTTTAGTTGATAGAAAATATATGGAATTAGCTGTCAGAGCGTTGCATGATGCATTTGAATTAGAAAATGCATAAAGCTGGAGAAAATGACAAAACACGCAAGAAATGACTCTCGCGATTTACTAAAACGACTTCGTGAAACCATGGCAGAAGATGCTGGTGGACAAGCGCGTTTGGATCATATCGTTGAGATCGTTTCTAGCTCTATGAATAGTGAAGTCTGTTCAATATATTTGCGAAGAGACCGCTTAACTTTAGAGCTATGCGCTACTCAAGGCTTGAAAAAAGAAGCTGTCCATCAAACAAGAATGCGTGTTGGTGAAGGTCTAGTAGGGAAAGTTGCTAAAACTGCTCAACCTTTAAATGCTGAAAATGCGACACAAACTAAAGGTTTTCGTTATATGCCTGAGACAGGTGAAGAATTTTTTAATTCTTTTGCTGGCATTCCAATTCAACGAATGGGTGAGGTTTTAGGTGTCCTTGTTGTTCAAGATCGCAAAGCAAGAAAGTATTCAGACGATGATGTATATGCTTTAGAAGTCGTTGCGATGGTAATTGCTGAAATGAAAGAGCTTGGTGCTTTTGTTGGTGATGGTGAAGCAATGTCAGCCCCACATAAAAGAGCACATATGTTGACCGGCGGAATTGCTCAAGAAGGTTCAGCACAAGGCGTAGTACTTCTTCACGACCCAAAAATAGTTGTTTCAAATCTTATAGCAGACGATCCAGAAGAAGAAATTAATAGACTAGCAGATGCAATGGATCAATTACGGCTGAGTGTTGATGATTTACTAAGCATTAATCGAATTGGAGGAGGCAAAGAACAAACTGATATCTTAAAAGCATATCAAATGTTAGCTAACTCTAAAGGATGGATGACCAGACTTGAAGCAAGTATTAATAGTGGCTTAACTGCTGAATTGGCTGTTGAAAAAGAACAATCTTCTACTCGAGCTCGTATGGCAAGAGTTCCAGATCCATATCTCCGTGAAAGGCTTCAAGATCTTGATGATCTTTCAAACCGGCTTCTACGACTATTAACTGGTCAAGGCCGAAAACCTTCTGAAGCAGTTCCAGATAATGCCATCTTAATTGCACGCAACATCGGTCCAGCAGAACTATTAGAATACGGAAAAAAATTAAAAGCTGTAGTATTAGAAGAAGGTTCCGTTGGTTCACATGCTGCGATTATAGCTCGGGCTTGGGCAATTCCTATGATAATTCACGTAAGCCATATAACTCGAGAAGCCTTGAATGGTGACCCCATTTTGGTTGATGGTGAACAAGGCATTATTCACCTTCGACCAACCGACGAAGTGCGAATAGCCTTTCAAGATAAATTAGCCATGTTGACAAAAGAACAACAAAAATATGCTAAAATTCGTGATCTGCCAGCAAAGACTTTAGATGGCACTCAAATTAAAATGAAGATGAATGCTGGATTATTAGTGGATCTACCAAGTTTGGAAAATTCTGGCGCTGAAGGTGTTGGATTATTCAGAACAGAATTACTATTTTTGATGCGAAATGCTGTTCCAAAAAGAGATGAGCTAGCTAAAACTTATGGAATTGTGATGGATAATGCACATGGCAAACCAGTAACATTTCGGACATTAGATATAGGATCAGATAAAGTTGCATCATATATGAATCCAATGGACGAACCAAACCCTGCAATGGGATGGAGAGCTATTAGACTGGGCTTAGATAAGCAAGGCGTTATGAAGATGCAATTACAAGCACTAATAAGAGGTGCAAAAGGCCGGCCTTTACGAATAATGTTCCCGTTCATTGCACAATTTAACGAATTCAAAGATGCACGAGAATTGTTTTTCAAGGTATTAGAAAATGAAGAAAAAATTGGGCATCTTATTCCAAAAGAAATAAAGATTGGAGCAATGCTTGAGACACCCAGTCTCGCATTTGCACCTGATCAATTCTTTGAACAGTGTGACTTTATTTCGATCGGTGGTAATGATTTAAAACAATTTTTTTATGCAGCTGATCGTGAAAATGAACGTGTAAGAAAGAGATACGACACATTAAATGTTAGTTATTTGAGCTTCATAGAACTTATAGCTGAACGTTGCGATGCCCATGGAACTCCTGTTAGTTTTTGTGGTGAAGATGCAGGCAAGCCAATTGAGGCCTTATGTTTTGCAGCTATGGGCCTTCGAGAGCTGTCTATGAGACCTGCATCAATTGGACCTGTAAAGAATATACTTTTAAAAACAGATTTAAATGAAGCACGATTAATAATTAATGAAGCACGCAAATCAGGAGCCCAATCTGTTAGAGAACACTTAGTTGAATGGTTGCGTAATAAAAATTAGTTTAATTGATTACAATCTACTCAGCTCTTTGTATTTCACCAATTACTCCATTAAATGAATCAGATTTTAATTCTAAATATAGTAATCTATTAGGATTTGTTGGTGGTGGGAATTTCAAGAATGTTGATTTTTTAAAGCCAAATTTTGTATAATATATTTCATCACCAATCAAAACAATTCTTGTCCATCCACTTTTTTTTGCCAAGTCTAAAGAAGATCGTATCAATTCACCACCAACACCCTCTCCTTGTATAGTAGGATGCACTGCAATTGGACCTAGCAATAATGCTCTAACTTTATCAGAACCAATTTGAATTGGCCAAAATCTAATTGAACCACCAATAATTCCATTAATGTCTCTAGCGACAAGGCAAAGTTCAGATACTGGTGACACGCCATCACGAAGCCTATAAGAACTTAATGCTTCTCTTCCAGGTGCAAAAGATAAATCAAGCAAGCTTTCTACATCCCACCAATCTTCTTTTTTTTCTTGTTTTATTTCGTACATATCTGATCGTTTTGCACTTCTTACTCTAGCATTGCGGATAGCATGCCGTTAAGAATTGAGCAAATGTGAAAACTAGGAATTACCAGATGTTTTATACAACCGATCTCAATAACCATGGTCTAAGATATAATCCTTTCAAAGCAATAGTCGCACCCAGACCCATTGCATGGATCTCTACAATTGATAAGAAAGGACGCAGTAACCTTGCTCCATACTCTTTTTTCAATGGAATGCAGGACAATCCTCCAATAATTGGATTTGGATCTGGCCCATCCAAAATTGGCATTGACGAGCCTAAAGATAGCCTAACTAATATTCAAGAAACTGGAAATTTTTGTGTAAGTATTGTTTCCGAAGCTTTGAAAAATCAAATGAATATTTCTTCTGGCCATTTTCCTCATAACGAAGATGAATACGAAATTGCAGGCCTAACACAGTCGAATGGTGTAACCGTTGATGCACCTTTTGTAAGTGAAGCACCAGTTTCTTTAGAATGTAAATTACACGACATCATTACACTGCCTGGAACAAGCAAATGGGTTATCGGACTAGTCACTGCGGTTCATATCAAAGATGAATTTATAATAGATGGTAAGTTAGATGTTACAAAATATCGCCCGATTGCACGGTTAGGATATAAAGATTATGCAACTATATCCAAAGTTTATGAATTAGATCGCCCAAAATGAATCAACAGCCATTCAAACTCTTTTCAATTAATGGATATCACAAAGGTAAGCTAACTATCTGCAGACAGCCCTTCTCAAATGAGGAGTTTCACAAGATAAAGGCCTGGGAAGCCGATGCAATCGTTACAATGACTAATAAAGAAGAGTTCGAAATTGACGATTTTGAAAAAAAAATATCAATATGTTCAAAGAGATGGATACATTTACCTGTAAAAGATTTTGATACTCCAACGGAAAATATAAATATAATAATTTGTGAATTACTAGATCTATTAGAGTCCAACAAACGTATTTTGATTCATTGCAAGGGGGGGCAGGGTCGATCAGGCATGATTGCTATGAGATTACTTGTTGAACAAGGTCTGGCACCTGATAGCGCTCTAAATAGAATTAGAAAGATTAGACCCTTTGCAGTAGAAACTGAAATGCAAAAAGATTGGGCTAGTAAAAGATATTGCAATAAAGCTAATCAAAGTTAATGTTTTAAACACATGAGAGGGCATTAGGTTAAATGATACTTGGTATTATTGGTGGTAGTGGGATTTATGAGATCGACGATCTAGAAGATCCTCAATGGATAAGTGTTAATAGTAGTTTTGGCTCACCATCTGATGATGTCCTAATTGGACACATTAAAGGTATTAAAATGGTTTTTCTACCTAGGCATGGCAGAGGTCATATTCAATCACCATCATCTATTAACTATAGGGCAAATATAGATGTAATGAAAAGATGTGGTGTCACTGACATAATATCAATATCTGCTTGTGGATCGTTTAGAGAAGACTTGAGGCCTGGAGATTTTGTCATTGTAGATCAATTTATTGATCGTACTTTTTCTCGTGAGAAGACTTTTTTTGGTCCTGGATGTGTTGCCCATGTGTCGCTTGCAAAACCTACTTGTTCAAGATTAGGTGAAATTTGCCAAAAAGCTGCATCTGTAGAAAATATTAAAGTTCATATGGGTGGATGTTATCTAGCAATGGAAGGGCCCCAATTTTCAACTTTAGCTGAAAGTAAGTTATACAGAGAAATTTGGGGATGTGATGTAATTGGAATGACAAATATGCCAGAAGCAAAATTAGCACGCGAAGCAGAAATTTGTTATACTTCTGTAGCAATGATTACTGATTATGATAGCTGGCATCCAGATCATGGTGAAGTTGATATAACAAATATTATTAAAACTTTACGAACTAATGCAGAGAATGCAAAAAAATTAGTCGCAAATTTGCCTAAGCTACTAACCTCTGAGCGATCAATCTGTACTGAAGGGTGTGATAAAGCACTTGAATTTGCAATTTTGACTCAACCAAATTCCCGTGATCCAAAAATGGTAAAAAAACTAGATGCGGTTGCTGGGCGAGTATTAAAATAAAAAACAAAAGAGAAAAATATGCCTAGTAATATAAAGAAATATATCAGAACTATCCCAGACTTCCCTCATAAAGGAATACAATTTCGTGATATAACAACACTTTTTAATAGTTCAAAAGGTCTACAAGAAACTGTGAACGAAATGGCTAAAGCAATGGCCGTTTATAACTTTGATCAAGTTGCAGGTCTTGAAGCACGTGGGTTTATGCTTGGCGCTGCATTAGCTTACAAATTAGAATTAGGGTTTACCATGATCCGGAAAAAAGGAAAATTACCTGGCAAAACAATCTCTCAAGATTACAGCCTAGAATATGGTGAAGCAACGTTAGAAATTCATGATGATGCTATTCAAGCAGGGCAAAGAGTATTATTATTTGATGATTTAATTGCTACTGGCGGTACTGCCGAAGCTGGGATTAATTTAATTGAAAGATTAGGTGGTAGTGTAGAAATGGCCTCATTTATCATTGACTTACCAGATTTAGGTGGAAGGAAAAAAATAGAAAATCTTGGTGTTCCAACTTATGTATTATGTGAATTTGATGGTTTATAATTTACAATAAGATTAAAATAATATTACTTCTTCTCTCTGAGAACGGCGCCAGGATTCATGATACCTTTTGGATCTATTGCATTTTTTATAGAACGCATTGCCATTAATTTTATAGGATCACCATATTTTTCTAAATCATCAATTTTTAATCTACCAATTCCATGTTCAGCAGAAACAGATCCACCAAATTCATTAATCTTATCATGTATAATTGTCTTAATTTCTTCTCTCAAATGTTGATAATCGTTTTTATTTTTCCCATGGGGAGGGAAAACATTATAATGTAAATTTCCATCACCTAAATGACCAAAGCAGTTTATCCTCAAGTCTCCTAAATGTACCATAGCGTCTGGCATTTCATCAATAAATTTAGGTATTAGGGAAATGGGTAAAGATATGTCATGATTTGATATCGAGCCAATTCTTCTATTTGCTTCAGGTATGTTTTCCCTCAAATTCCAGAATTCATTTGCTTGTTTTTCAGACTGAGCAATAAGTGCATCATTAATTAAACCTTTAATTAATAACTCTTCGATACCTTCAAACAATCTACTTTCTAAATTAGATCCCATACCACCAGATAACTCAATCAAAATTGACCATTCAGGATGTTTATTAAAAGGGATTTTTACATCAGGGCATACTTCTGATAGAAAATTATATGATTGCTTATGTATTAATTCAAAGGCTGTTATTGAGGAATCTAACTTAGCTTGCAAATCAGCTAATGTTTTGATTGCAATTTCAGGGCTTGATATTTCAAGCAGTCCCGTAATTGTTTCTTTAGGTTTTGGAAAAAGTTTTAAACATGCAGCGGTAATGATACCAAGAGTTCCCTCTGAACCAATGAGTAAATTTCTTATATCATATCCAGTATTATCTTTTCTAAGTCTCTTTAATCCATTTAAAATACTTCCATCTGGCAGTACTGCTTCTATCCCCAGACATAGATCACGAGTATTCCCATAACGAAGCACCTGTACTCCTCCTGCATTCGTAGCAAGATTACCTCCAATTCTACAAGATCCTTGCGAAGCTAATGCCAAGGGAAATAACCTGTCTATATCGTTTGCCGCTTGCCTTACATTTTCTAAAATAGCACCAGCTTCAACAATAATAATATTTTCCTCTGGCAAGATATCTCGAATTGATTGCATTCGTTCGACTGATAACAAGATTATATCTTTATCAGATTTTATTGTTTGACCACCGACTAATCCTGTTCCACCAGCATAAGGTATAACCCCAATGTTATTTTGATTGCAGAAATAAATAATTTCCGAAACTTGTTTAGTTGTTCTTGGCTTAATTACTGGCATAGGGTTTGATTTATATCTCCCCCTTGGTTCCTCAAGATAGTTGGCATCAGCTAAACTAATTAAATCAGAACCAAATTTAGAAACTAAAATATCAAATATTCTACTCATTTGTTGTTCCATTTGATTTATTCAACTCCAGCTTCGGTTTTACCACGCCTATCATTTCGCAAATTCGCATACAGAACGTGGCTTCTCCAACGACCCGAAATCTGCAAATAACTTTGAGCCACACCTTCATATTTAAAACCCGATTTTTCCAACAAACCTCTTGAAGCAAAATTATTTGGCAATGTAGCTGCTTCAATTCTACTAAGATCAATTTTAGAAAAACTGTAAGCAACCACAGCTTTTATAGCTTCTGACATATATCCTAACCTGGCATAATCTTGACCAATCCAATAACCAAGAGTTCCAGATTGGGCTGGCCCTCGGCGAATATTATCCAGGGTGATAGCTCCTACCAATTGATTATCATCCCTTCTAATAATGAATAATGGAAGGCTACTTAAATTCTTAAACGATTTATTTGCCCAATAGACTCTATTCTGGAATGCACGCTTAGAAAAAAAATCTGGCGACCAAATAGGTTCCCAATTCTCCAAAAAATCTTTGGATTTTTGTCTTTGATCAACCCATTGCAAATGGTCACTCATCATGGGTAATCTTAAAATACAATTAGGTGTTTCTAATATTAGATCTAATTGTTTTTTTAGAAACATCACTATACTGCCAGACGTTTCTCTAAATCGTTAACATTTGGGGCATCCTTGACTGGTCCATATAATGCGTAAGCAATAGAGGATTCACATAAATTTTTCGCAAATTCTTTTACATGCGTAGCATTAACAGCATCAATCTTTCTTACTATCTCATCTAAATCAGGAACTCGATTAAATATCAGAATAGTTCTAGCTAACCGTTCACAACGAGAAGATGCTCCCTCTAATCCCATTAGCATTCCAGCTTTCATTTGAGCCCGTGATCTTGCTACTTCTTCATCTGTCATGTCAGCAGCAGAGCGTTTTATTTCATCAATAGTAATATTTGCAAGACCCGAAATATCATCAGAGCTTGTTCCTGAGTATATTGTCATCATCCCACTATCAGCAAATGCACCTGCAGAGGCATATATTGAATAACACAACCCACGCTTTTCCCTAATTTCTTGAAATAATCGGGATGACATTCCTCCACCTAAAGCAGTAGCGTAAATTTGAGCTGTATATATTTTATCATCTAAATAGCTTGCAGATTCAAAAGAAAGAGCAAAATGCGCTTGCTCTAAATCTTTAACTACTCGGACTTCACCACCAATAAATTTTGAAGCTTCATTTAATAATTTTGGTGTTCGTCTTAATCCTCCAAATAAAATTTGTGCTTCTTCAACAAGTGCATCATGATCTACTGAACCAGCCGCTGAGAGTACCATCTGTTCTGGGCCATAGTGCTCATTTACAAAATTCTGCAAATCTTCTCTGCTGAATGATCTAACATTTTCTGTACTGCCTAAAATTGCTCTTCCCATGGCTTGATTAGGGTACGCTTTATCTTGAAGCCAATCAAAGATTATATCGTCTGGTGTATCTAAAGATTGACCTATTTCCTGTAAAATAACACCCCGTTCTATTTCTAATTCTTTGGCGTCAAATACTGAATTTAATACAATATCTGAAATAACATCTAACGCTAAAGGGACATCATCCTCAAGAACACGAACATAATATGCAGTCATCTCACGGCTTGTGTATGCATTAATATATCCACCAACGTCTTCAATAGCTTGAGCAATTTCTAAAGCATTTCGTTTTTTTGTACCTTTAAAAGCCATATGTTCAAGAAAATGAGCAATACCATTTTGTTTGGGACTTTCATTGCGGCACCCAGCACTAACCCATACCCCTAAGGATGCTGACTTTAAACCAGGCATATTTTCACTGACTATACGAAAGCCGTTGTCGAGTGTTGTAATCCTCACATTATTATTCATTTTATACCTTTTCGTATAATTGCTTCTAAAGCGTTTAAATCACCTGATACACGGGTCATTCTTTCATCACGAACATATAGATCTGCCATGTGAGGAGGCAAATTTGGAATAATCCCACAAGCTTTTTCAACTGCATCAGGAAACTTTGCTGGATGAGCTGTTGCCAAAGTGATTATTGGTGTTTCATTCATATGTTCTTCAGAAACGCTTACGCCAATTGCGCTATGCGGGCATAGTATTTCACCCATGGAGTTATAATATTTCTTTATTGCTTGAGAAGTTTCAATATCAGAGCAACATCCACTATCAAATTCATCATTCAATTTTTTGTTAGCTTCGATAGATAAAGTAAATGTTCCTTTACTTTTTAAAGCATCAAATAATTCAGATACTTTATCACCATCACGATTATATAAATCAAAGATCAAACGTTCAAAGTTTGAGCTAACTTGTATATCCATTGATGGACTAATTGATGGCTTTACACCAGATTTTGTATGACTTCCTGTTTTGACTGTCCTGTGTAGGATATCATTTTGATTAGTTGCTATTATCAAGCGATCAATTGGTAAGCCCATTCTCTTTGCTACATATCCTGCAAAAATATCCCCAAAATTACCTGTAGGAACAGAAAAAGAAATCTTTCGATTTGGCGCACCTAAAGCAACAGCAGATGTAAAGTAATAAACAACTTGAGCTAAAACTCTTGCCCAATTAATTGAATTTACTCCTGCTAACCGCACATCATCACGAAAATCGAAATCATTAAACATATCTTTAAGTAATGCTTGGCAAGTATCAAAATCACCATCAACAGCTAATGCATGAACATTAGCTTCTTTCGGAGTTGTCATTTGACGGCGCTGAACTTCTGAAACTCTACCATGAGGATACATGATAAATAAATCAACAGAAGCTAAGCCTTTAAAGGCCTCCATTGCTGCTGAACCCGTATCACCCGATGTTGCACCAACTATGGTAACTTTTTCACCACGTCGCTTTAATGCTACCTCAAACATTTGGCCAATTAACTGCATTGCAACATCTTTAAATGCCAATGTTGGGCCATGGAATAACTCTAATAAGAAGTGGTTCTCTGAAAGCTGGACCATCGGGCACTTTGCTTTGTGTGAAAAACCAGCATATGCAGATTTAATAATTCTTTTAAATTCATCATCTGAAAACGTATCACCAACAAATGGTTTCATTATTTCAAATGCTACTTCTTCATAAGATTTGGTTGAAAATGACGAAATTTGTTGAGATGAAAGTGTAGGATATATTTCTGGAACATAAAGCCCACCATCACGCGCCAAGCCTGTCAGCATAGCTTCTTCGAAATTTAGATCAGGAGCTTTACCTCGAGTGGAAACATACTTCATTTTTGCATTCCTAAACTGTTTTTTGCTTAATACGCCAAAGCAAGTATATTGTCATTAGAAACCAAACTAGTGCTAACGAAAACCAGGTTATTGCATATTCTCTGTGATCATTCTTGATATTTAGAGATATTGGAAGTGGTTTTACACTTTGATAATCAGTCCATAGGCCATTTTCTTTTATTTGGATCTGCTCTGCAACAACCAAAAAAGGCTTTGCCTTAAGTTGTCTAGCCATGTCAGGAACGAACCTTGAGAACCAAATATTATTTATGATGTCAGGCTCAGGAGTAAAGCTATCATCATGATCGTCTGGATAAGAAATATATCCTACAATTCTTGCATCGCCTATTGGGCGAATTTCATTCTTTTTATTTTTCGGAATCCATCCCAAATCAACCATTATAGATAACTTGTTCCATTCAAACTCTGACACAATCCTGTATCCTAAGCCACTTTTTTGAGGTGCATAAACATGCGCTTCATTCTCTTTTATTTTTCCTTCTAGAAAGACACTCAAATAATTATGTGTTTCAGGTGATGATGTTTTGTAATTATCAGATAGTGAAACGGGTTCTCCATTACGTCTTTCGTAAATTTTTGATATTACATCTTGTTTCCATTCAAGTCGTTGTATTTGCCATACACCTAGTGACAACAAAACAATTACTCCACTTAAGCCAAATATTAACGGAAAAATCATTTTCTTAGTCATTTTAGACCTCTTTTAAAAAAGTAAAGCGTAGGAATCTCTCCCCACGCTTTTAAATTAATTTATTTAGGTGGTTAATTAACCACCCCAAATATACACCGCAGCAAATAGGAATAACCAAACCACATCAACAAAGTGCCAATACCACGCGGCTGCTTCAAATCCTACATGTCTCTCTTGAGTAAAATGGCCCTTCAGTGCGCGAAGTAAACATACTGCTAAGAAAATTGTTCCAACTACGACATGAAAACCGTGGAAACCTGTAGCCATGAAAAAGTTTGCACCATAAACATTATCTCGGAAACTGAATGCAGCGTGTCCATATTCATAAACTTGAAAAACTGTAAAAATTGCTCCCAATGCAATTGCCCCTACTAGTCCCCAAATTAAACCTTTACGGTCATTATCATGAGCGAGAGCGTGGTGTGCCCAAGTGGCAAAACAACCTGAACATAATAAAATCAATGTGTTGATTAGAGGTAAGTGCCATGGATCAAAAGTTTCAATACCTGCTGGAGGCCAAATCCCATCAACAGCAGGTGACAGAGGACCCATTGGGTACATTGCATTTTTGAAAAAAGACCAGAACCAAGCTACAAAAAACATTACTTCGGACATGATAAACATTATCACCCCATAACGTAATCCAATAACTACAACTGGCGTATGATCACCGGCTTCAGAATCGTAGACGCATTCGCTCCACCATGCGAACATTGTATATAATGTCATAATAAAACCAATTATGAATAGCCAAGGTGATAGTGGAATACCTCCCAGTTCGATTGGATCTAGGCCTCTACCCAAGTGATGAGAAGCAAATACAGCCCCAACGAGCATAGTTAGGGCAGAAAGCCCACCAAATAATGGCCAAATGCTTGGAGTTAAAATATGATAATCGTGGTTTTTTTCATGTGCCATCTGTCGACTCGTCCCTTAGCTTTCAGGCTTGTTTACTGTGGATTGTACTGAGCTTGCAAGACTTGCTTGATCAGTGGGTAAATCTGTCGCATGAAATGTATATGATAGAGTAATGTTATTTACAAATTTAGCTTCTCGATCATCAATAATTTCTGGATCAACATAAAATGTTACAGGCATTTGAACAGTTTCGCCTGGTTGTAAGACCTGCATTTCAAAGCAAAAACACTGTATCTTATTAAAATAATATCCCGCAGAGTAAGGATAGACATTAAAGCTAGCAGTACCTGCTATCACTTTATCAGTTGGATTGTGGGCTTCATAAAAAGCTAAACCAGTTTCACCAATACGGAGTGTCATTTTCCTTTGTGTAGGCTTGAATTCCCAATCAATATTAGAATCTAGTGAACCGTCAAACCTGACCGTTATATTTCGTTCTAAAATTTTATCACTTTCATCAACTGCTGTTTGGGTTACACCACCAAAACCTGTTACGCGGCAAAACCAATCATAAAATGGAACAGCAGCAAATGACATTGCCAACATGAAAAAAACAAGTGCAAGCAATCTAAATGCAATTTTATTTTTGGAAGCTACACTCACTTAATTTCTTCCAATTGTGGACGTCTAACATGGTCATAGGCTTCCATAGTAGCTCCACCCATCATTTTAGCTACCGTTATCGAAAATACTAAAACTACAAAAGCAACTAAGATCACACCTAATATAACATTATTTTTTTTTCGGATTTTTCGAATTTCATCATCGGTCATTTAAAATACCTGTGGCCATGCCATTAAATTTAAATCAAAAGATTTTAGAGATGCTTCAGCAAGCAATGCAGCAAATAGAAGAAATAGGTAAAAAAGAGAAAGCTTAAATAGCTTGCGTTCTTCTAAATAGTTATCTTCAATTGCACCATCTTCGCTTCTTAGAAATACTTTTCTGGCTCCTGTTAGAAACATTAAAGACAAAACTACGGACAGAACAAAATATATTGGACCCCCTATAGCTGTAAAGGCAAGGCCAATTGAAAAAGGTGTCAAAAGTATTGTGTAAATTAGAATATGATTCCGTGTGCTTCTTTTCCCATGTGTAACTGTGAGCATGGGAATTCCAGCTTTTGAATAGTCTTCATTCATAAACAACGCCAATGCCCAAAAATGGGGTGGTGTCCACATAAAAATGAGCATAAACATTCCAACTGCTTCAATTGATATTGAACCAGATGCAGCTACCCAGCCAACCATTGGAGGGAAAGCTCCAGCAGCACCACCAATAACAATATTTTGTGGAGTAGAGCGTTTGAGCCACATTGAATAAATAACTGCGTAAAAAAATATTGTAAAAGCAAGTAATGCTGCGGCAAGCCAATTTGAAGCTAAACCCAACATTCCAATTGATATTACAGACATCCAAAGACCGACAAGCATTGCATTATTTGCTGAAACTTTACCTGATGGAACAGGCCTATCTTGAGTTCTTTTCATGATGCGATCAATATCAGCGTCCCACCACATATTTAAAGAACCCGACGCACCTGCACCCAAAGCAATGAATAAAACTGATGCAAAAGCCAAAACAAGATTCATAGAACCAGGTGCAACTACTAGTCCAACTGCTGCAGTAAATACTACCAACGACATTACACGAGGTTTCAATAATGAAACATAATTACCAAAGTCTGTTTGATCAGACGTTGTCTTCATTGTTGTTTCTGTCATTTCAATTCCAAATTGATTGGCCAAGCCTTTATTAGGCTAAATAATTTAGTTTTTTAGAGCTTCAGCCTCTAAAACTTTATTCATGTTTGCATCTGCAACTTGAACTGCTCTAGGTAGACCTGCGTATTCTTTTATAGCTCCGTCTAACCAGGCTTCATATTTATCCTGGCTTACAACTTTTACTGTAATCGGCATGTATGAATGGTCTTTTCCACATAATTCCGAACATTGCCCAAAATACACACCCTCTTTTTCTGCTTTGAACCATAATTCAGCCAAGCGTCCTGGAACTGCGTCTTGTTTAACACCAAATGCAGGTATCGTCCAAGAATGTATCACATCAGCACCAGTTACTTGAACAACTACCGTTTTGTTTACAGGTACAACAACTGCGGTGTCCGTTGCTAGTAAATATTCATCTGGTGCATAACCATATTCTTCTAAATCAGCTCGATCTAACATAAAACTATCGAAACCAAATTCATGATCAACGTATTCATGCGACCAATACCACTGGTTCCCAGTAGCCTTTATAGTTATGTCTGCTTCTGGAATCTCCATTTGTTTAAATAGCAACGTTAAACTTGGTGGAATTAAACATAACAAAATTACAACCGGTATTAACGTCCAAGCTATTTCTATACCTGTGTGATGTGTAAATGTTGCTGGTTTTGGATTACGTTTTGCGCTGTATTTAAAAGCACAAATTAATAATAAAGCGGTAACAAATAATGATATTATAGTAATTACCCATAGCAAAAATGTATCATAACTGTGAATATCACGTGCTACCTCAGTAACTGGCGGTTGCCATCCCATCAAACCATCAATTGGCTTACCAATTGTTTCCAATGGACCCAGATTTTCTTGCGCCCATGAAGTGCTAGCAAGTACAGTAGTTGTTAAAACAGATACCGTGGCTGTAAAAAGGTTTGTTACTCGCATTCATTTCATCCTGTTTTTAAAAAATTCCATAATAATGGAATCTCCGATTGTGTCTTTAGTAAGCTAAAACCATAATAAGGCAGAAAGAACAAGCTTTCCGTTTGCGGCATTGCGCCGCTTGTGCCAAATTGTCGTCTAAAATACATAGGATAGTCCTAATGAGTAATTCATCCACACCTTTTCGACCTTTCGAAGTTAATTTTGATTTTGATCAAGCATTAAATACCCTTAAAAACACTCTAAATGGAGCAGATGATGGTGAGATGTTCTTAGAACGTCAAAGATCTGAAGCGTTAATGATAGATGATGGGCGAATTAAAACCGCTAATTACAATGCATCTGAGGGATTTGGCCTCAGGGCCGTCAAAGGTGAAACTGTTGGATACGCACATTCAACTCAAATGACGCAATCTGCACTTAATCGCGCAGCTGAAACAGCTAAACTGGCTATTGGCTCAGGTGGTGGCATTCTATCGGATGCACCTACACCAACAAATCAAAGGCTATATTCTGACATTGATCCAATTTCTGATGCAGAATTTGCAGTAAAAATCGAAACACTTAAAGAAATAGATATCTTTGCTAGAGAATTAAATGACAAAGTTGTTCAAGTATCTGCCTCTTTAGTCGCTAGTCTGCAAGAGGTTGAAATATTAAGACCTGAAGGCACATTAGTTCGTGATGTAAGACCAATGGCTAGATTAAACATATCTGTTACAGTAGAACACAATGGTCGACGCGAAAGTGGTAGTTCAGGTGGTGGTGGAAGACATGGATTATTACAATTAACAAGTTCAGAACATTGGAAACCAAATGTTGTTGAAGCACTAAGAATAGCCATGGTTAATTTAAACGCAATACCAGCTCCAGCTGGACAGTTTGATGTTGTTTTAGGGCCTGGGTGGCCAGGTATACTATTGCATGAAGCAATCGGGCATGGCCTGGAAGGCGATTTTAATAGAAAGAAAACATCTGCTTTTTCTGGGTTAATGGGTACTAGAATTGCAGCAAAAGGTGTTACAGTTTTAGATGATGGGACTATCCCAGATAGAAGAGGATCGATCAGCTTTGATGATGAAGGTACACAATCTCAAAAAAATACTCTCATAGAAGATGGTGTACTTGTAGGGTATATGCAAGATCGCCAAAATTCTCGCTTAATGGGTGTAAAACCTACAGGAAACGGCCGTCGAGAAAGTTATGCACATGCCCCAATGCCACGAATGACTAATACATATATGTTAGGTGGTGATAGCGAACCATCAGATATCCTATCAAATCTAAAAGATGGTATCTACGCAGTAGGTTTTGGTGGAGGGCAAGTAGATATAACAAACGGCAAGTTTGTTTTTTCTTGTACTGAGGCATACCGTGTAAAAAACGGAACTGTTGGAGCTCCAGTAAAAGGGGCAACATTAATAGGGGATGGAGCAACAGCACTTAAACATATTCATGGCATAGGTAATGACATGGCACTTGATCCTGGAATGGGAAATTGTGGCAAAGCAGGCCAATGGGTGCCTGTTGGAGTAGGCCAGCCTACTTTAATGATTGGAGGATTAACTATTGGAGGTTCCAAAGTATAAAAAGTTTGCTTGGAAGACCAATTTAGAAAAATTTTTATACAAGTATTCTTTACAAAAGATAAAAAATTTATAAATCTTTTAAAGTGGCTGTTGACATTCACCTTAAGAACAACACATGTTCCGCGCCCATAGACTAAGTATATTTACCTTTAGAGGAACGTCATGCCAGTTGTAGTTGTAGAAAGTCCCGCAAAGGCAAAAACCATTAACAAATATTTAGGTTCTGACTATACAGTTCTTGCGTCTTATGGACATGTTAGAGATCTCCCCCCAAAGGATGGATCAGTAGACATAGAGAATGAATTTGAGATGAAATGGGAGGTAGCATCTGACTCAAAGAAACATCTCAAAGCAATTGCTGATGCTCTAAAAGAAGATAACAACCTGATCCTTGCAACTGATCCAGATAGAGAAGGCGAAGCTATTTCATGGCACTTAGAGGAAGCTTTACGTAAACGTAAAGTACTTAAAAAAGACACACCTGTTAGTAGAGTTGTGTTTAATGCCATTACAAAAAACGCAGTTACTGATGCAATGCAAAAACCGCGTTCAGTCGATATGGAATTAGTTGAAGCATACTTGGCAAGACGTGCATTAGATTACCTTGTTGGGTTTAATCTATCTCCGGTATTATGGAGAAAATTACCCGGTGCAAAATCTGCTGGTAGAGTGCAATCTGTTTGCCTAAGACTAATTGTTGAGCGCGAAATGGAAATAGAAATCTTTAAACCTAAAGAATACTGGTCGATAAAATCTATTTTGAAAACACCACGTGGTAAACAGTTCGAATCTTCTTTGCGAATTTTAGGTGGGAAAAAACTTGATAAATTTGATATAAATAATGAAGTTTCTGCAGATTTAGCCGTGCAAGCTGTTAATTCGCGCATGTTAAAAGTTACAAGTGTAGAAGCAAAACCTGCAAACAGAAATCCTTCTGCGCCATTTATGACTTCAACATTGCAGCAAGAAGCAAGTCGTAAATTTGGCTTTGGCGCTCGTCAAACAATGAGTACTGCTCAACGTCTCTACGAAGCAGGTCATATTACCTATATGCGAACTGATGGAATTGATATGGCGCCTGAAGCAGTATCTGCGGCAAGGAATGCAATTGTTGACAAGTATGGGTCGAAATACATACCGTCAGATGCACGCATTTATAAAAACAAAGCGAAAAATGCTCAAGAAGCCCACGAATGTATACGTCCAACTAATATGGAAATTTCTGCTGAGCAATTAAATAGATTAGAAGCTGATCAAAAAAAACTCTATGATTTAATATGGAAACGTACACTAGCAAGCCAAATGGCAAGTGCAAAGATGGAACGAACAACAATTGATATTTCGTCGGATGATAATCAAATTGGCTTACGTTCCACAGGACAAGTTGTAATATTTGATGGTTTTTTAAAAGTTTACGAGGAAGGTCGTGATGACGAAGTCGTAGACGATAACGATAAACTTCTTCCTCAATTGACTGTGGGCGACCCAATTGAAAAAATTTCAATCAATCCAAATCAACATTTTACTCAGCCCCCTCCTCGTTACACTGAAGCTACCTTAGTAAAACGCATGGAAGAATTAGGTATAGGGCGACCATCTACATATGCATCAATTGTGACTACTATTCAGACACGAGAATATGTCAGAAGAGAAGGTAACAGACTTGTTGCAGAAGACAAAGGTAGATTAGTAATTGCCTTCTTAGAGAATTATTTTAGACAGTATGTTGGTTATAATTACACTGCTGGCCTCGAGGAAGAGTTAGATAGTGTTTCAGCTGGTAAAGAAAATTACAAAACTGTTTTGGGACGTTTCTGGAGAGATTTTTCTGCTGCTATAAATGAAACTGCCGAATTAAGAATTACAGAAGTACTAGAAAAAATTAATGAAGTTTTAGAACCTCACCTTTTCCCTACCACTGAGAGCGGTGGAGATCCAAGACTTTGTCCAAATTGTGAGATTGGCCGCTTGAGTATGAGAACTGCTCGATCTGGTGGTGCATTCATTGGATGTTCAAATTATCCAGAATGTCGCTACACTCGTGCATTTGGCCCTCCAGGAGCCGAAGATTCTAGTGGTATCCCACCTGAAGGCAAAAATTTGGGTAAAGATGAAGGTGATAATATATATGCATTCAAAGGACGTTTTGGACCATATGTTCAAAGAGGCGAGGTTTCAGATGACAATAAGAAGCCTCCTAGGCAGTCAATACCAAAAGATTGGCCACCTGCAGATGTGGATTTAGAAAAAGCTTTGCGCTTGCTATCCCTTCCACGTCAAATAGGACCTCATCCAGAAGATGGTGTGATGGTATGGTCCAATATTGGAAGATACGGCCCATATCTCAAACATTCAGCAAGTACTTCAGATCGCGGGGGTACTAATGCAAACCTTGCAGATATTGAAGAAGTCTTCACAGTGGGTATGAATCATGCTGTTCAACTTTTGGCTGAAAAAGTTGCTAGCCGTGGAGGTAGAGGTATAGCGGCAAAGCCTCTAAAAGAATTAGGTGAACACCCTGATTTAACGGGTTCTATAAATATTATGAAAGGTAAGTATGGTCCCTATGTAAAATGGGAAAAAATAAACGCTACCATTCCATCTGAAATTGAACCTGAAGATCTATCTATTGATCATGCTGTTATCTTAATTAATGAGAAGATTGCAAAATCACCAAAAAAAAAGAGAACAGTTAAAAAGAAAACTGCCACAAAAAAGAAAGCAACTACAAAAAAATCTGCCAAGTAAAAGGCAATTAAAGATAAGTATTGAAATCTAATTGATTGGGCGACGCTCAATAATATGTCCATATAACGTTGTCATTAAACTGGCAGAAATCATAACCACTATCCATTGGAAGAGTGAAGTTACAAGAACCCCGATTATATTATTCGGAGCTAATATCCCAGATATTATCCCTATTCCAAGAATCATTAATATAACAATTACTGAAAGACCCCATATTTCTTTTGATATATTTTTAGTTTCAAAAAATGATTGCCTGATGGACATAGGCTCATCCAAGGCAATAGATGGTAGAACTAGGCCAGCTCGGAAAAATAAATAATAAAAAGAAATAAATAATAAAATATTAACTGCCGGTAATATTAACATTAACCCCAGACCGCTTATGAAAATATTAATCATAGAAAATGGAATAATAAGTAGAAAAATAACCGAAGTGACTATTACAATAGTTTTTAAAGAATACTTAAAAATTCGTGAATTATTCCAACTTGGAAAAATATAATTATTGGACTCTTCAATAAGTATGAATCTATGCCAAGCTATCGCAATCCATGACATAGCAATGAAAAAAATTAAATTACCGCCAAGGAGAGCAATGATTTTTTGAGATGAGAAATTCAATGCCATCAATTGATCTTGGCCATTAGCATTTTTTACAGCTTGGATTTCAGGAGCCCCAATGGTCAAATCGCCTGTCATGAATACATTTAAAGCTGAACTAGTAAATACAGCAGCAACGAATATTGCTCCAGAAACACGAAATGCTTCTTTTAAATTATCTAATACAATTAAAATTGATTTTCTGAAAATCTTCCAAGACAGTAACATATTTTATCCAATAATATTTATATTTCACATATCGTAATAATACAATTATCATCAACGAGAAAGTTACTTTCTAATTTAAATTATTTTTAAAATTATTATCTATAAACTATACAAAAATTAGAAATAATCATTGGCTTATTGAAAATTTGAGCCATTTCTAAAAACAAAGGAGATTATCATGTCTATTACTGCAGTCTTAGTGCTTTTTTCAATTGTTTGGTTTCTAATTTTGTTTCTAACTTTACAAATAAAAATAAAAACTCAGGGTGACATTGGTACTGTTTTAAAAGGTACGCATGCTTCATCGCCAATAAATTTTAGTATGAAAAAGCGTTTAATTACAACAACTTTAATATCATTACCAATCAGTGCTTTAATAATTTTTACTATTTTATCAGGTATTATAACCTTAGATATGTTTGATTTTTATAATTTAATTGAAAAGTAACTCTTTTCTTTCTGATCAAAGGGGCGTATCGCGTCCACAAATCAAAAAAAGGAATACATTATGGCTGCCCTATCTGAAGGTGATATTGTTGTACTAGTTTCAGGCTCACCACGATTTGTTGTAGAGAGTATACAAAGCACAAAAGTAAGCTGCGTTTGGTGCAATGAAGGTCTTATCCACAGAGACACATTCGATATGAGCATTCTACGGAAATGGGAAGCATCTGATACTGCTCCATCTCGTGGTGGAGATCGAGGTGGCTTCAAAGGAGGCGACCGTGGTGGAGATCGAGGTGGCTTCAAAGGAGGCGACCGTGGAGGAGATCGAGGTGGATTCAAGGGAAGCGACCGCGGGCCAAAACGTGATTTTGACAAAAAAGATAAGCCATTTTTTAGAAAAGGGTAATTACTTTTATATCAACTTTTAAATGAATTTTCAGTTACCAAAATAGTATTTCTATAAATTTATAAAATTAAAATCTATGGTATCTTTTTGTTAAAAGAAGCCATAGATTAAAATAAAAAACAACTAATTTAATCTTCTTGCGGTAGAATTCTTAAATTAAGCTCACGTAATTGTTCGTTTGACGCTTCAGATGGCCCGCCCAACATTAGATCTTCGGCTTTTTGATTCATTGGGAACATAATGACTTGTCTAATGTTATCCTCGTTAGCCAATAACATAACAATTCTGTCTATACCAGCTGCACATCCTCCATGTGGCGGAGCGCCGTATGTAAACGCGTTAACCATACCCCCAAAACGTTTATTCACTTCTTCATTTGGGTAGCCTGCTATTTCAAATGCCTTATACATAATTTCCGGTTTATGATTTCTAATTGCTCCAGAAATTAGTTCATAACCATTACATGCTAGATCATATTGGTAACCTAAAATTGTTTCAGGATCTTTTGCATCTAAAGCTGCCATGCCTCCCTGAGGCATAGAGAATGGATTATGGCTAAAATCTATTTCTCCAGTTTCAGGATCTTTTTCATACATTGGGAAGTCAACTATCCAAGCAAACTCAAAACTTTCTTGATTAGTAATTTGTAATTCTTCACCAATTACTGTTCTTGCTCGACCTGCTACTCCTTCAAATGCTTTAGGTTTTCCTGCTAAGAAAAATGCTGCATCTCCAATATCTAATCCCAATTGTTTTCTTATTGCTTCGGTCCGTTCTGGTCCAATATTTTTTGCTAATGGTCCAGCAGCTTCTAATCCATCACCTTGGTCACGCCAAAATATATAACCCATACCGGGTAAGCCTTCTTGTTGAGCAAACTTATTCATGCGATCACAGAATTTACGTGATCCACCTTTAGGTGCAGGTATTGCTCTAACTTCTGTACCTTCATTTTCAAGTAACTTAGCAAAAATAGCAAATCCTGAGTCTTTAAAATGTTCTGAAACAATCTGCATTTTTATTGGGTTTCGCAAATCTGGTTTATCTGTTCCATACCACAAGGCGGAGTCTTTATATGAAATTTGAGGCCAGTTTTTTGATATAGAGCGTCCACCACCAAATTCTTCAAATATACCTTTCAATACAGGTTCAATCGTATTGAATACATCTTGCTGTTCAACAAAAGACATCTCTAAATCTAATTGATAAAAGTCAGTTGGTGAACGGTCAGCTCTTGGGTCTTCGTCTCTAAAACATGGTGCGATTTGAAAATATTTATCAAATCCTGCTACCATTATCATTTGCTTAAACTGCTGTGGAGCTTGGGGAAGTGCATAAAACTTACCGGGGTGTAACCGTGATGGAACTAAAAAATCACGTGCTCCTTCAGGTGAGGACGCTGTAATAATTGGTGTTTGAAATTCATTAAAGCCCTGTGTATCCATCCGATTGCGGATTGATTTTATAACATTTGATCTCAAAATAATATTATTATGTAGTGTTTCTCTGCGTAAATCTAAAAATCTATATTTAAGACGTGTTTCTTCTGGAAAATCAGGTTCATCAAAAATTTGCAAGGGCAGTTCTTCAGAAGCGCCTAATACTTCCATATCATTTATGAAAATTTCCACTTCACCAGTTGGTAACTTTTTATTCACCAGTTCTGGCGCACGCGCCTTAACCACACCATCAACTCTAATACACCATTCAGATCTAACCTTTTCAAGATCTTTAAAAACTGGGCTATCAGGATCAGCTAAAACTTGCGTTACTCCATAGTGATCTCGTAAATCAATAAAAAGTATTCCACCGTGATCTCGAACACGATGGACCCAACCTGAAAGGCGAACTGATTGCCCTACGTGATTGGCATTTAGATCAGAACATTTATGTGTTCGAAAAGCTTGCATCTTAATCATCCTTTAGGATTAATATTTAGCATTTGATACATTGTATTGGGCATCAAATGTCAATAGACGATGACAATTTGTTAATAAATTCTGTTTTATAATTCACATTACAATTAAAAAAAGAATTTCCATGCTCTTATTAAAGAATTTAGTAATACATTTTAAAACGAATATTGAAAAAATGATTTATTGAAGAATAATCTTTTATGTTATGCAAATGATTTTATTTTATAATTATTTTTTTCCAAAATACTTCTAATATTTCCAGACATTTCTATAGCATGTGGATTATCCCCATGAATACATATGGAATGAGCATTCATTTTTATAAAATTACCACATACTGTTGGCATTTCACCTGTATTTAAAAAATGTAATAATCGTTTTATAGCATATTTTGTATCTGTAATTATAGCTCCTTTATCACCTCTTGGTACTAAAGTGCCATTTTTATTATATCCTCGGTCTGCAAATATTTCACTAAACGTTTTTAGACCAGCATTTATTCCTGCAGTTTCAAGTTTAGTACCTGAAACAGCAAGCAAAGAGAGCTCCGGAAAAGAAAGTTTTATTGCACGAGCGATAGCTTCAGAAACATGCATATTTTCGGTTGCCCAATTATTAAGTGCACCATGTGGCTTTACATAATGGATCCTAGTATTAGCCAAGCTTGCTACACCAACTAATGCCCCAACTTGAGATGCTATTAATTGCTCTATTTCTTGCATTTCTAATAGTATTTTACGGCGTCCAAAACCTTGTTTATCATCGAAGCCAGGATGAGCTCCAATAATTACACCTTTATCAGATGCTATCTTGATTGTTTCATACATTACTGCTGCATCACCTGCATGACCACCACATGCGATATTAGCACTGCTAACAATATCAAGAATTTTTTCATCTTCGCCCATTTTCCATGGGCCGAAACTTTCGCCTAAATCAGCGTTTATATCAATCAGCTTCATTCTAAAATCCTACTAAGAATATTCACATGCTAAATTTAAAATTATAATTTACAAGTTTGTTTATTTATATAAGCATTCGTTAAAATCATAAAACTTTCTACAAAGAAAGTAACCTATATTTCATATTAATGAGTATTTTAAACTATGACCAAACATTTTGATTATATTATAATAGGTGCTGGTTCCGCTGGTTGTATACTTGCAAATAAATTAAGTGAAAATTTAAAGAATAACGTTTTACTCTTGGAAGCAGGTGGATCTGACCAAAGGTTTTGGATAAAAACACCTCTTGGCTATGCATTTACCTATAATGATCCCAAAGTTAATTGGCGGTACAATACGGAGCCAGACAAAAACCTTTATGAGAGGACAGCATATTGGCCTCGTGGTAAGGTAATTGGAGGTTCAAGCTCAATTAATGCAATGGCTTACTTTAGAGGTTTGGAAAATGATTTTACAGATTGGGAAAATGCTGGTGCGAAAAATTGGGGCTGGGACAATGTTTTAAAAACATATCAAGCAATTGAAAAACATGTATCAAAAAAAGAAATCGTTGGTGATGGCCCAATACAAATTAGTGACCTAAGTGAGCATATGCATCCATTCACAAAAAACTTCATGTCTGCAGCCAAAGAACTAAACTGGCCTACTCCAAAAAACACGCCCATTGCCACCGAAGGACTTGGCTATGTTCATAATACCACAAAAAATGGTAAGCGATTTTCGTCTGCTGATGCTTTTTTGCATCCCATCAAAAACAGAAAAAATTTACATATAATTAAGAATGCCACAGTTGAAAAAATAATTATAGAAAATTTACAAGCCAAAGGAGTAATTTACAAAGTAAACAATATTAAAAAATATGCAGATGCAAATAAAGAAATCATCTTATCTGCTGGTGCAATTGGTTCACCTCAAATACTTCAATTATCAGGTGTTGGGCCAAAAGAAATATTAAAGAAATCTGATGTAAAATTAATTCACCATTCTCCAGAAGTTGGCCAAGGATTACAGGATCATCTAGCTATTACAAAGTATTTTTCAACACATGAACGCACTCTGAATGCTGAAATTGGAAATATATTTGGTAAAATTATTGCAGGCTTTAAATACATAATAAATAAATCAGGACCTTTAAGTATTCCTGTAAATCAAACTAGCGGATTTGTGCGAAGTGAAACTAAATCTATTGTTCCTGATATACAAATTTATGCAAACCCAATTGCATATTCAACAGATAATTCTGGGAAAACTTATGTAGATAAAAAATCAGGTTTTTTAATTTCGGCGCAACCTACAAGGCCAACAAGTAGAGGTTCAATAAATATTCAATCGCCTGATATAAATATTCCACCATTAATTAATGCAAATTCACTCGATACTAAAGATGATCAATTAATGGCAATCAAAGCTGGGAAAATTATTCAACAAATATCTAATACAAATGTTATAAAGTCAGTCATCACAAAAGCTTTTGACACAAATTTTATAAACTTTGATGATAATGATTTATTAAATAATTTTTGTGAATATGCATCTACTGTCTACCATCCATGTTGTACATGTAGGATGGGAAATTCAATCAACGACTCTGTAATCAATCATAGATTGCAAATTCATGGACTGAAAAATATACGAGTTGTTGATGCATCTTCATTTCCCAACATAACATCTGGCAATATTAATGCTCCTACTATGATGTTAGCATATCGAGCATCAGAGATGATTTTGGAAGATAACATTTAAGAAAAATATTTACACAAGACTAATAGATTAATGCGCAAAAGGATTTACAAAACATAGCATAGTGCTACATTTTTTCCATGAGTGGTAAACTAAACATAGTCAAACTAAGTGTTGGGTCGGAAAACATAGCAATGCTTAAAGAGTGGCAGCAAGCAAGACGTGAGCAGTTGAAAATTAAATACTCTTTACACATAACTAGAATGTGGCCCAAAAGAGAGAAAGAATTACTTGACGGTGGCTCAATTTACTGGGTCATAAAAGGTGCGATACAGCTTCGCCAACATTTGATAGGTTTTGATGAAATTATAGGAGCTGATGGCATAAGAAGATGTGGTTTCAAACTTGATCCTGAACTTATACCAACAACAAAAGCACTTCGGCGCCCATTTCAAGGTTGGCGTTATTTGAAATCAGAAGACTCTCCGTCTGATCTATCCACGAACCGAGAAGCTGATGATGATTTACCGGAAGAAATGCAACAAACTTTGGCTAGGCTTGGTGTGCTTTAATATTCCCTAAGTAGTTAAACAACTACGTGGTTATCGATTAGTCTTACATTATTAATATATACAGCAGCAAAAATACGACATTCATCTTCTGTTGTTCTTTCAATAAGATCTAAAGAATGAGAATTTCGGCACTCTAAGTAATCTATTTTTTCAAATCCAGATTCTAGTAAAATTTGTGCTGCTTGAGCACATTCAACTGAAGAATATCCTCCAGATGCGATATTATACGCACTCATTTGCAAAATAGAACTTAGTTTACGTGCTATATTTAATTGTGAACTATCAAGGTAACTATTCCGTGATGATAAAGCTAAACCAAATTCATCCCTAACCGTTGCAACACTAATAATTTTTGTTGAAATGTCCAAGTCTCTCACGAGACGCCTTATAACTGTTAATTGCTGCCAATCTTTTTCACCAAAAAACGCTCTATCTGCAGATACTTGATTTAATAGCTTAGCAACTATTTGCGTTACACCATCAAAATGTCCTGGTCTTGATGCACCACACAAAATATTGGTTAGTCCTGATACAGAAACTTTTGTTGCAAAACCAATGGGATACATTTCTAAAACATTTGGAATAAAAGCAGCAGATCCACCAGCGTCATTTATCAAAAAACAATCTCTCTCTTGCGTTTTTGGATATTTATCCAAATCTTCTTCATCACCAAACTGAGTTGGATTAATAAAAATGGACACAATCACTCTATCACAACTTTTTGAGGCTGATTTTATTAAAGACTTGTGACCATTGTGTAATCCACCCATCGTAGGCACTAAGCCAACTGATAATCCTTCAGATTTCCATTTAGAGACTTGTTCACGAACTTCTGATATTTTTTGCAGGACATTGAATTCTATCAAAATACTAATTCTTTCCAATCCATTTTCTGGCATAAGTTTTTGATTGTTTCACTCAAATCTGTCCAGTCTGCTGTTCTTGATGCAAATACAGTTGCTTGAGATTTAAGAAGGACACCATCACTTAATAATTTCAAATGATTTGCCTTTAATGTAGCCCCACTTGAGGTAATATCTGCAATCGCTTCTGCAGTAAGATTTGCAACTGTACCTTCTGTTGCACCCTGGCTATCAACTAATTGATAATCAGACACACCAAACTCGCGAAGACCTTTTCGGACTAAGTTATGATACTTTGTTGCTATTCTAAGTCTAAATCCATGTTTAAGACGGAATTGAGCGGCTACAGCATCTAAATCATGTAAAGTATTCACATCTACCCAAACATTAGGAACAGCTATGATCAAGTCTGCAAAGCCAAAACCCATTTCTTCAACAACATAAATTTGAGTTTCATACAATGGAAGCTTTTCATGTGCTAGGTCTGTTCCAGTGACACCTAAATGTATTCGCCCTTTTGCAAGCTCTTTTGGAATTTCTCCAGCTGATAAAAGTACAAGTTCAACACCATCTACTCCAGTGATACTGCCAGTATATTCTCTTTCTGAACCTGTACGTTTAAGAAATAGTCCTCTTTTTTCAAACCACGATATTGTGTCTTTTTGAAGCCTACCTTTTGATGGAACTCCTAATTTAAGCATTACTGAAATCCCTTTATCAGTGCATCAGGCCTTATTACTCCACCAACAGCTGGAATTTCTTTACCGGAACCTAATACCGCTGTTAATGCATCATATCTACCACCACTCGCAATGATAGTTTCACCATCAGAAAAACTGAAAACAAAACCGTCGTAGTATTCCATGCTTGTTAAGCCATAACTACCTTCAAAAGGCAATTTCTCAATGTTTACATTGTGATTTGATAGAGCGCCGAGTCTAGCTTCAAAACCAAGTACCGCCTTTTCCATATTTGGTATAATTTTTATAAATTTCTTTAAAATTAATAATGCCTTTGTTGCAGTTGTTTTGAGATTTAATATTTGAGTTATTACATTTGCTTCTTCAATTGATATTGGAGAAGTTTTAGAATCTTCTTGTAATGCTAATATACGCGAGTTTATTTCTGCCTCAGTTCTTAAGCCAATAAATTTTCCAGATTTGTTAATATTTTTTTTAATTTCATTGCTTGAATACTGTGATAAAAATATATTTTCATCTTTTGTTTTTGAAAATAGGTTCATTAAACTTTGGAACCTTACTGGTCTCCATAAGTGCCGCATAAGAGCGGCCTTCCTCAAACTGGTAGTATTCAAACCAGCAACTGCTGATTGTAATAAACCTACATCTCCAGTTGAGGTTTGAAGAGAATTGGGTAGTATATTATTAAATATAGAAAATACTTCTGCATCACTTTTTGCAGAATTAGATCTATCAAATAACTCAAACCCAACTTGAATAAATTCAGTCTCACGTTTAGATCCAGCATCTTGCATTCGCCATACAGGTCCATTGTAGGTATAACGAGCTGGCTCCGCACCTTCAGACATGTGTCTCTCAACAATGGGAACAGTAAAGTCTGGACGCATCATTCTTTCACCCATTACTGGGTCATGAGTGACATACGCACGAGCTCTAATATCTTCACCATATAAATCAAGAAGTGTTTCGGCAGAAAGTAAACTGTCAGCTTCCAATAACAAAGCACCTGAGTCTATAAAGTATTTTTCTAATCTCTTTGCTTCAGATCGTATTGCCGCACGTCTCTCATTTTGCATTACAAAGAATCCTTAGCACGCGATAACATCTTTTTTACTTCGGGAACTAAATCATTTCGCTTAATTTCAAGTTGCGCTGGTTGAGATTTCCATTCTTCAGTAGTTTCAATTTCAGAAGAAAGCCTTGCTCCTAATACTAAATCTTTTATTTGAACAATTCCGTTTGCTTTCTCATCACCGCCTTCAATCACTGCTACAGGACTTGAACGTTTATCTGCATATTTCAACTGATTACCAAAGTTTTTAGGATTTCCCATATACATTTCTGCACGGATCCCAGCATTTCTTAATTCAGAAACCATTTGTTGATAATCAGCCAATCGATCTCGATCCATAACTGTTACTATAACTGGGCCTTTTAAAAGACTATTCAATCGTCCTTTTTCTCTTAACGCTGCCAATAATCGGTCTACTCCTATAGAAACGCCTGTTGCCGGTACTTCTTGACCAGTAAATCGTTTAACTAGGTCATCATAGCGGCCACCACCAGATACCGAGCCAAATTGTCGTCTTTGGCCTTTATCATTTAATATTTCAAATGTTAGTTCTGCCTCATAAACTGGGCCTGTGTAATAAGCCAAGCCACGGACCACAGATGGGTCAATTTCAACACGATCGTTACCATAGCCACCTGCATGCATTAAATCACCTATCATTTCTAATTCAGATATACCTTGCAATCCAACATCAGAATTACCAACTGCAGAGCGTAGATTTGAAATTGTGATAGAAGCATCATTTCCCTTGGAAGTTAAGAAAGCTAATACTGGTGCAATTTGCATCTCAGATAATCCAACCCCATCTATATAAGCACCGGATGCATCAAGCCTTCCGGTACCTAATAACTGTTTCACACCTTCAACACCAACTTTATCAAATTTATCGATAGTTCTTAAAACATTAGCTTTCTTTAAATCATCAACAACACCAGTTGCTTCTAATACACCATTTAATACTTTGCGATTATTTACTCTCACTAAATAATCACCCCTTGGAATACCAACTGCCTCGAGTGTATCTGATAACATTGAACAAATCTCTGCATCAGCTGCAACACTTGGTGCTCCTACAGTATCTGCATCACACTGATAAAATTGACGATATCTTCCTGGACCTGGTTTTTCATTTCGCCAAACTGGTCCCATAGCATACCGACGATATGGGCTTGGCAAATCATTTCGAAATTGTGAATATACTCTAGCTAATGGGGCGGTTAAATCATAGCGCAAAGCCATCCAAGCATCATCGTCATCTTTCCATGCGAATACACCTTCGTTTGGCCGATCTACATCTGGCAAAAACTTTCCAAGCGCTTCTACTGTTTCAACAGCAGGACTCTCCAAGGCATCAAAACCATAGCGGTGATATACTTCAGTAATCTGGCTTAACATAATATTACGCTCAGCTACATCTGTTCCAAAATAATCACGAAATCCCTTTGGTGGAATAGCTTTTGGCCTCAATGATTTTTTCTTTTTATCTTTAGGCATAATTTATTAATCCTTGTGTTAAGGTATCTCTAACTTATCGTGCAAACTGGGGCAAGCTAGCCTTGTAAAATTTGCTAATGAAATATATTAAAATTGTATGGAACAAGAAGAACGAATAATTGAACTCGAAATTAAATTGAGTGAAGCAACAAAGTTGTCAGAAGAATTATCTGACGTAGTTGCTAAGCAAGCAAATAGACTTGATATTGCTGAAAGACGGATCCAGCTATTGATGGAACGTGCTGCGCAGGATGAAGCTAATTCTTCAAATGGAATTACTATAAATGATAATCTACCACCTCATTGGTAATAAAAATACCCTAAAATTCCATAACTTCTAATACGCCATCAATATGTTTTATTGCACCTTTAATTTGTGGATTTAAAGGATAAGAACTTTTTAGAGCTATTTCAACTTCACCAGGCAGTTCAGGGTGGGATAATACCAAATGAACCGGACCTAATGCACGTTGAGGTGTATCTTTTAATATTTCATTCAATCGCGTTGAAATTGATTTTACTGCATCCTCATTAGATACAAATATTTTTAAGCCCATTGCTGCTGCATCTTGAACAGAGACATCAACCGGCTGTGCGCTTCTTACTAAAAGTTTTAATTGATCTGCATCTACATTCGCTTCAACAGTTAAAGTTACATTTTTCCCAACGTCAAAATTATCTCCAAATTTTTCTAGAACATCTGAAAATATTGTCACCTCATAAGCCCCTGTTGGGTCAGTTAATTGTGCAAAAGCAAATCGATTTCCTTTAGCTGATTTACGAACTTGTTTTCCTGAAATAGAACCAGCAATTTTTGCAACAATTTTTCCTCCTTGTGCTTTTTGTTCAAGTTCTTGCAATGTCAAAATATTTTTTCGTTTTAAGGCCCCCATATAGTCATCTAATGGGTGACCTGATAAATAAAATCCTATTGCTTTATGTTCTTCAGATAATCTCTCTATTGGCAACCAATCTTCAGGCATTGGTAATCTAGGAGCAGGTAAGTCTTCACCTGCATCACCAAAGAGTCCACCTTGAGATGAATTCATTTCGTCATGAGTTGCAGATGAATAACCTACCAAAGCATCCAAACTATCAAAAACTTTTTTACGATTATTATCCAATTGGTCAAATGCACCGGCTCGAACAAGCATTTCCAAGGGACGTTTTCCCACTCGTTTAAGATCAACTCTTCGAGCAACATCGATCAAATCCAAGAATTGTCCACCATTTATTCGAGCATCAGTGAATAACCGCATTGCCTCAGATCCAACATTTTTTAATCCCCCCAAGGCATAGGCTATCATTCCATTATTAACACTAAAAAGGGCTTCAGATCTATTTATACAGGGCGGAATAATTTCTATACCCAATCGTTTTACTTCATCAAAATATACATGAAGCTTATCTGTCAAATGAATATCACAGTTCATAACTGAAGCCATAAATTCCACTGGATGATTTGCTTTAAGCCAGGCGGTTTGATATGAAACAACAGCATAAGCTGCCGCATGCGATTTATTAAACCCATAATTTGCAAACTTATCTAGAAGGTCCCAAACCTCTTCTGCTTTTTTTAAATCAACACCGTTTTGCGATGCTCCTTCAAGAAATTTTGGGCGTTCTTTATCCATTTCAGCTTGGATCTTTTTACCCATCGCTCGCCTCAACAAGTCCGCGCCTCCAAGTGAATAACCAGCCATTTCTTGAGCAATTTGCATAACCTGTTCCTGATAAACAATAATGCCTTGAGTTTCTTCCAATAAATGGTCGATTGAAGGATGCATCAATTCTCTATCTGCACGCCCATTTTTCACATCACAATATTGCGGAATATTCTCCATTGGACCAGGGCGATATAGGGCCACAAGGGCTACAATATCTTCAATGCAGTTTGGCTTCATACGTCTTAACGCATCCATCATTCCACTTGATTCAACTTGGAATACTGCAACAGTTTTGGCGCTCGCATATAAATCAAATGTAGCCTTATCTTCTAGGTCAATAGTATCAATGTTGACTTTAATGCCGCGCTTATGGATTAAATCAATCGCACCTTTAACTACTGTAAGAGTTTTTAACCCCAAAAAATCAAACTTAACCAAGCCCGCTTGCTCAACCCATTTCATATTAAATTGTGTTGCTGGCATATCTGACCTTGGATCTTGATATAGTGGTACAAGCTCATCTATGGGGCGGTCAGCAATAACTACACCTGCAGCATGTGTAGATGCATTTCTCAATAATCCTTCAACTTGTTGAGCATATGTGAGCATTCTATCAACAACTTCTTCAGATTTTGCCATTTGTCTTAATTGTGGCTCTTCTGCTAATGCTTTTTCAATACTTACTGGTTTTACACCTTCAACTGGTATTAATTTAGATAATCTATCGACCTGGCCATATGGCATCTGAAGGACTCTTCCAACATCTCGTATTGCTGCTTTTGAAAGTAGTCCTCCAAAAGTAATTATTTGACCTACACGATCACGTCCATATTTCTCTTGAACGTAGCGTATAACCTCTTCTCTACGATCCATGCAAAAATCAATATCAAAATCAGGCATTGATACGCGTTCAGGATTTAAAAACCTTTCAAAAAGTAAGGAATAGCGAAGTGGATCTAAATCAGTAATTGTCAATGCATATGCGACTAATGAACCTGCTCCTGAACCACGCCCTGGCCCAACTGGAATATCATTTGATTTTGACCAGCGTATAAAATCTGCAACTATTAAAAAATAACCTGGGAAACCCATACCTTCAATTATATCTAATTCAAAATTCAAACGTTTTTGATAAACATCAATTGAAGCAGCCTGAGGAATTACCTCTAAACGCTTTTTCAATCCATCATTCGCTTGGCGTCGAAGTTCTTGAACTTCATCTTCTGCAAATTTAGGAAGTATTGGATCACGCTTATAAACTTTAAAAGCACAACGTTTTGCGATCTCAATAGTATTATCTATTGCTTCAGGTAAATCCTCAAATAATTCAATCATTTCAGCTGATGATTTAAAATAATGTTCTGGGGTTAATTTTCTTCTGTCGTCTTGTTGGTCAACATATGAGCCTTCAGATATACACAAAAGTGCATCATGTGCAGCGTACATTTCTCGATTTGGAAAATAAACATCATTAGTCGCAACTAACGGTAATTCCATGGAATATGCCATATCTAAAAAATATTGCTCAGTTTTTTTCTCTTCTAAAGTATACTTTTCTCCATTACTTCCGTGACGCTGAATTTCAACATATGTACGGTCAAGAAAAATTTCTGAAAGATGCTTTAATAAAATTTTTGCTTTATCGATATGGCCATCTTGTAACAATTGACCAACTGGCCCTAATGCACCTCCAGTTAGACAAATTAATCCTTGATTATGCTTCTGTAATTGAGCTGTCGTAATATGGGAAGGCTCTTCACCTGACTCAAGAAACAAACAAGAACTTAACTTCATTAAATTAAGATACCCAACTTCAGATTGAGCCAATAGCACAATTGGTAATGGTAGAGGATTTCTATCTCGTGGATTATCAGCAGTCATATATGCTAAATTCATCTGACACCCAATTATTGGCTGCACTCCCTCATTAGAGGCTATCTCTGAGAATTCTAAAGCACCAAACATATTATTAGTATCAGTCAAAGCGACCGCTGGCATTTGCTCTTTTATAACTACACTTGGTAATTTCTTTACATGCATTGCGCCTTCTAAAAGAGAGTATGCAGAGTGTAATCGCAAATGTATGAATCGGTTTAAAGTTGTCATTCTTTTACAATACATCATACGATCACTTGTCGGAACAAGAAACGAGAATAAATCTAAAGTTTTAATGATTTAAATTTGATATTTTTACTGCTCGTGACCTAACGTCTTTAATGTATTCAAATTAACCAAATGTTAAGAGTAGAAAAATTATAAGGAATCAAAATGTTTGATGCGTCAGAAAATGATCTAAGGTTTGCCATTCAACATGCACTTGGTCCAGAAATACATAAACTTGTTTCTGAAATTCATGATATTTCGAATGATACAGTTGATGTAGTTTTATCTGAAGCAGCAAAGTTTGCACGAGACGTGATAGCACCCTTAAATCACTTAGGAGATAAAGAAGGCTGTAAATGGCAAGCAGATAATACAGTGCAAACTCCACCAGGATTTAAAGAAGCATATAAAGAAATGAGTGAAGCAGGTTGGTGTTCAATCGAAGGCTGTGAAGAGTTTGGTGGTCAAAATCTATCAAAAATGATTTCTGCTTCTACTGCAGAGATGTGGCATTCTGCGAACATGTCATTTTCATTATGTCATCTATTAAGCCAGGGACAAATCCATGCATTAGAAAAATATGGAGACCCACAGCAAAAACAAACTTACCTACCAAAATTAATAGATGGCTCCTGGACGGGAACAATGAATTTAACAGAACCTCATGCCGGAACAGATTTAGGTTCTTTAAAATCTACGGCACTTTCAGAAGGTGATCATTATCGTATTAAAGGACAGAAAATTTACATCACTTATGGTGAACACGACATGTCAGAAAACATTATTCATCTTGTACTTGCACGTGTTGAAGGAGCTCCATCAGGAATAAAAGGTATCTCACTTTTTATTGTACCAAAGTTTTTAGTAAATGCTGATGGGTCATTGGGAGAAAAAAACGATGTAAAATGTTTATCCATTGAACATAAACTTGGAATAAATGGATCTCCGACAACAGTTTTGCAGTTTGGTGAAAATGAAGGCGCAATAGGATTTTTAGTAGGTCAAGAAAATCAAGGTTTATCAATCATGTTTGCAATGATGAACGATGCTCGCTTTGCAGTAGGCCTTCAAGGTTTATCAATTTCAAATCGAGCATTTCATCAAGCAAAGTCTTATGCAGCAGAGCGAATTCAAGGCATACCTTTGGATCGAAAAAAAGGCGATACAATTCACCATCACCCAGATGTAATGAGACTTTTGGCATCAATGCGATCAGAAATTGAAGCTATGAGAGGTATTACAATTTATACGGCAGCAGCAATTGATCTGGCAAAAACTAATCTTGATAATAATGGTTTTTGGTCTTCAAGATCAGAATTAATGATACCAATCATGAAAGGTTGGCTGACTGAAAGATCTATCTCTATTACATCAGATGGAATTCAAATTCACGGTGGAATGGGATTTATTGAAGAGACCGGCGCTGCCCAACATTACAGAGACGCTCGTATTTTAACAATTTACGAAGGAACAACAGCTATACAAGCAAATGATTTATTGCATAGGAAAATACTTCGTGACGAAGCAACAAACATATTAGAACTAATTAACGATATTAATAAAGATGCAGAGAGTATAAATCAATCATATGCCAGCCTGAATTTCAGTTCAAAAAAATTACTTGAGGCAACTGATTTAGTTAAGGAGTGTATCCAATACATTATGGATAATAAAGAATCCTTACGAGAATTGAGTGCAATATCCGTTCCTCTATTAATGATGATGGGCACATTATGTGGTGGATGGATGACACTTAGATCTGCTGATGCGGCATCTAAACAAAAAAATAGTTCCAATTGGAATAAAGAGTTTCTTGAGGCAAAGCTTACATATAATCATATTTATACTTCGCATTGTTTGCCCAGTATTCATAAATACTACGAAATAATAAAAAATGGTGGTGAAGCTGTAGAATCAATTTCTCCAGAAATGCTATGGACATAAAGATTGTTAGCGCAATCAAATGATTATTATTTTTATTAAGTGCTTTCCAAATAGGCAAAAAACGAAATTTGTCGTATTTCTGTGTATTTTCGTCGCGCAATAAAGCCCAAAATTATTCAACAAATATTTATCTTTGTCATTAATAGGTTAATGGTGCAATCTAACCTACGGATTCGTTGTAGAAGCATCGAAACTAGAAAAGTCGCAATAAGCGATAGACTTGCAACAAAACGGGAGATCGCAAGATGAAGATTACAAAAACACTTACTGCCATGGCAGTTGCATTAGCAGCAACTACAGGCACATCAGCAGTAGCTTTAGATGAGCTAGTTGTTGGTTACTTTATGGAATGGCCAACTGCCAACCAATACGCTCAGCACAATAAATTATACGATGAAGCACTAGGCATCCCTGTAAAGTGGGTTTCTTTCGATGCTGGTACTGCGATGTCAGCTGCAATGGCATCAGGTGATGTTCACATTTCATATTCACAAGGTGTAACACCTTTCCTAGTTGCAACAGCAGCTGGTCAAGATTTACAAGTGATCGATATTGCGGAAACATATTCTGACAATAACAACTGCGTTGTACGTTCATCACTTGAAATTGATGCAGACAACACTGACGAATTAAAAGGCAAGCAAGTAGCACTACCAATTGGTACAGCTGCACATTCAGATTTCTTAGCTCAAATTGGTCATTTTGGTTTAGCTGAAAGTGATTTCAAAATTGTTGATATGACTCCAGTTGATTCAGCAGCTGCTTTTGCATCAGGTGAGTTTGATATGGTTTGTGGTTGGGGTGGACCTTTACGCCGCATGAAAGAACATGGGAATGTATTATTATCAGGCCCTGAAAAAGAAGCAGTTTCAGGTGTTATTTATGATGTTACATCAACACCAAGTTCTTTTGCTGAAGCAAATGCTGATGTTGTGACTACATTCTTAAAAGTTACATCAGATATGAACGCTATGTATGCTGAAAATCCAGAGCCAATGTATGAAGCAATTTCTATTGAGGCTGGAATGGACATGGAAGGCACAAAAGCTATCCTTGGCGTTATGGCATTTATGTCTGCTGAGACACAACTTTCAGACCGCTGGATGGGTAAATGGTTAGCAGGTGATCTGAAGCGTCAAGCTTTGGCTCTTGAAGCTGCAGGAAAAATTACAGCATTAGACGATTATGATGCATTAGTTAATACAACATATTTAGCAGCAGCGGCTAAGTAATTTAACAATATTTTGGGCGTGACATATAATTTGTCACGCCTTTTTTTACAAACTTTATTTATGGACACATTCATGTCAGGCTTGAATATAAATGATGTTTCAATGACTTTCGAGTTGCCAAATGGTGGTTCTGTAGAAGCTTTGAAGAATATCAATCTTAACATCCAAAAAGGCGAACTCGTTTCTGTTCTCGGCCCTTCGGGTTGTGGTAAAACCACTTTATTAAATATACTTGCGGGTTTTTTAGCACCCACTGAAGGTATTATTGATCTCAATGGAGAGCAAGTAAAGAAACCAAGTTCAGAAAGAGGAATGGTATTTCAACAAGGTGCATTGTTTGAATGGATGAACGTTTCGAAAAATATTGGGTTTGGCCCAAAGATGAAAGGTACTCCACAATCAGAAATTGATAAAAAAGTAACCGAGCTATTAGACATTGTTGGCCTGAAAGACTTTGCTGATAAAATGATTTACGAAATGTCCGGCGGAATGCAACAACGTGTAGCGTTAGCTCGTTGCTTAGCAAATGATCCAGACGTGATTTTAATGGATGAACCGTTAGGTGCGCTTGACGCACTGACTCGAGAAAAGATGCAATCATTAGTTCTAGATATTTGGAAAAAAACTGGGAAAACCATTATTTTGATCACTCACTCAGTTGAAGAAGCACTTTTATTAGGCGAACGCTTGATAGTAATGGCTCCTCGGCCTGGTAGGATTCACAAAGAATATAATCTACCTTTTGCTGAATTGGGTGTTGGAGCTGATTTACGGGAAGTAAAGCGTCACAAGAAGTTTGGCCCAACTCGAGACGAAATACTCAACATGATTTGGAATATGGAAGAAGAAATTATGGGAAGAGCGGAGAACTAGTATGATATATTCAATTACACCTATCCCAGCATCAATAAATGATTTTTTTTGGTTTAACATGCCTGAAGGAAGTGAAGTTGCCAGCCTATTATCTACAACTTTTTGGATGATCCTCGGAATTGCTATAATTTTTCTGATCTACATGGTATTTAGTGCAGCAAGTTGGATAGCGCATAAGTTTTTTATCGATAGCCGTAATAAAGCTAAAGGTTATACCAGTTTAAAAACAGTTACATTCGGTGACGAAAGCGCAGTAGTTGCGAATAGGTTTGCTTCTGTTGCTTCCGTTGTAGCAATTTTCTTTTTCTGGGGACTAGCCACAGGATCAAGCTTATTAGGCCCAATACAATTACCAGCGCCCTTCCTCGGTCAAACAAGTTTTGAATACACCGCAGAAGATAGCTACGGGAAAAAAGATAAAGGGACTGTAGATTTATTAGTCCATACATTTGATGATAAGCCGAAATTAGAAAAGGCTGATAATACCGCATCAGGTTTTGCCAAGAATAGTGCCCTTAAAGTGCGCGAAAGGCGCACGGCGTTGCTTTCTGCAAAAAAGATTGGTGCAAAAGAAACTGAGGGTTTTAAAATTATAGAAATTAATGGCCAACCAATATCTAAAAATCAAACAGTGAGCTTTGGAAATGGTGAAGTGTTATTAACTTCAAAAGGTAGCATGCAAATTCGTCCATATGCTGGCATGACAATGGAAGCGTTGTATCTTCCCGCACCAGAAGACGTTTGGAAAAGCTTTATTAAGTTAAACAAAGAAGGCTACACAAATGTTGGTTTGTGGGAAAATGTCTTCTGGTCTTTAATTAGAGTTGTTTTAGGTTTCGCTTTAGGATGCTTATTTGGCATACCACTAGGTTTTGCTATGGGGCTATCAAATTGGTTCCGAGGATGGTTTGATCCAATCGTTGAATTCATGCGTCCAGTTCCTCCGCTTGCGTTAATACCATTAATCATAATTTGGTTTGGGATAGGTGAACAAGGTAAAATTAGTCTCTTATTTCTTGCTGCACTTTGGATCATGACTATTGCTGCTAGAGCTGGAGTTTCTGGCGTAAATATTTCAAAAGTTCATGCTGCTTATTCATTGGGCGCTACAAAGAAACAGTTATTGCTTAAAGTAATTTTACCAAATTCACTTCCTGAAATTTTTACAGGAGCACGTGTTGCAATGGGAGTGTGTTGGGGAACGGTTGTTGCCGCTGAACTTGTTGCTGCAGAAAAAGGTGCCGGTAAAATGATTATTGCTGCATCTAAATTTCAATTAACAGATATCGTAATTATTGGGATTATAATTATTGGAATTATAGGATTTGCAATCGAAGTCTTAATGCGCAAAGCAGAAAATCGTCTCATTCCTTGGAAAGGTAGAGGGTAAAATAACATATGGCCATGATCTAGAATTAGATGATGGCCATAAAATTATTTCTAAAATCTATAAATTTATCTTTTGAAGTAAAGGTAACATCTTTGACATATCCGGGCCGTGCTCAATACCTGTCAAAGCTTTACGTAATGGCATAAAAAGTGATTTTCCCTTTCGTCCAGTTACTTTTTTAATTTCTGACGTCCAATTTTTCCAGGTGCTTTCATCAAACGTTCCAACTGGTAACAATGATTTAGCAATATCAATAAACTCAATATCTTCTTCATCTATTAATGGTGCTACACCTTCAGAGCAAATACTCCACCAATGTTTGATTTCAGTGCGAGTATTAATATTATCCCGTACCATTATCCAAAATTTTGGTGCAATATCAGATGGGATTCCTGTTTTTATTAAATCATCAGAAACTTCGGAAATATCTAAAGTCGAGATATATTTTTTTGTAAGCGGTATTATATCATTTAAATCAAATTTTGTTGGTTGAGCTCCAAAATTTGAAATATTGAAATTTTCGGCTAAGTCCTCCAGGTTATCAAATAATTCTATAGGTTCAGATGAGCCTAAACGAGACATATAAGACAATATCGCCATTGGTTCAAAACCACTTGCCCTTAAATCTCTCAAAGATAGTGTACCTAATCGTTTAGATAAAGGTTCACCTTTTGATCCAGTTAGTAATGAATGATGCGCAAAATGTGGAACATCACCGCCCAAAGCTTCTATTATTTGTATCTGAGTAGCTGTATTTGTAACGTGGTCAGAGCCTCGAACTACATTTGAAATACCAAAGTCCACATCATCACAAACAGATGCTAACGTATACAGAAATTGCCCATCACCACGGATCAAAACTGGATCAGACACGGATGCTGCATCTATAGATAAATCTCCTAAGATCCCATCATCCCAATTTATTCGTGATAAATCTAGCTTAAATCGCCAATGACTTTCACGATTTAATCTTAGTTCTTGAATTTCAGCAGTTGATAACAATAAAGCCGAACGGTCATAAACAGGTGGTTTTCCCATATTCAATTGTTTTTTACGCTTCAAATCAAGTTCAACAGGTGTTTCAAAACATTCATAAAGACGGCCTGAATTACGTAATTTTTCTGCGCTGAAATTATAACGATCTATTCGATCTGATTGCTTTTCTACTCTGTCCCAATGCAAACCAAGCCAAGCTAAGTCTTCTTTGATAGCATCGGCATATTCCTCAGTGGACCTTATTGGATCTGTATCATCTAACCTAAGAATAAATTCACCACCACTTTTGCGCGCAATTAAATAGTTAAATAACGCAGTACGCAAATTTCCAACATGGATATATCCTGTAGGACTTGGTGCAAAACGTGTTGTTTTCATTATACTCTCTTTTATTGTTTGAAATTTATTAGCCTGAATTACCAAAGACTCCAAGGGGCATAAATTATATTAAAAAAAAATTTAATTTCAGCTTTTAATATTTATTTATTGTCTCGCCATTTATTTACAATCGGATACCGCCTATCTAACCAAAAAGCTTTCAAAGAAAGTCTTGCTCCAGGCGCTGATTGGAAACGTTTATATTCTGAAAGATAAAGTAGTTTTTCTATTTGCTGCACAACACTTCGTTCGTAACCCGCCGCTACACAATCAGCAACAGATGCATCATTATCCATTAACATCTCCAGAATTCCATCAAGTATTTCATAATCTGGCAAACTGTCCGAATCTTTTTGATTATTTCTTAATTCAGCTGTTGGGGGTTTTTCTATTATTTCATCAGGAATAACTACGCCTTTTGAGCCCTTCATCCATGGAAAATAATTTTTATTTCGCCACCTAGAAGTCTCAAATACTCGCACTTTATATAAATCTTTTATGGGATTAAAGCCACCTGCCATATCTCCATAAATTGTAGAATAACCAACCGAAACTTCTGATTTATTACCAGTGGTAAGAAGCATTTCATTAAATTTGTTAGACAAACTCATCAATAATAAACCTCGTAATCTCGATTGAATATTTTCTTCTGTTGTATCTTCATCGAGACCATCAAAAATAGGCTCTAGAGTTTCCAATACTGAATTAAAACTTTCAGATATTGGAATTGTTTGTATCTTAGCTCCTAATAATTTTGCACAATTTGTGGCATCATCTAAACTATTTTTACTCGTATATTTTGAAGGAAGCATTACCAAACGTACATTATCAGAACCCAAAGCGTCACAGGCAATTGCAGCTACAAGGGCAGAGTCAATACCTCCAGACATCCCTAAAAGTGCTTTCTTAAAGCCTGTTTTTTCCATGTAATCTCTTAGAGCTAATACCATTACGTGATAATCTTGCTCCCAATGATCAGGGTATGAGGCTTTTTTACCTTCATCAGCCACCCAGCCATTCTGTGTTCTTTTGAATTTGATCGTTTCAATATTTTCTTCAAATAAGGGCATTTGAAGCGCTAATGCACCATCTGAATTAATGACAAATGAACCTCCATCAAAAACTTGGTCATCTTGCCCGCCAACGAGATTCAAATAAGCCAATGGAAGCCTGTTTTCCACTGCTCTACTTACCATCAGAGATATACGTTTATCAAATTTCCCTCGATAGTAAGGGGACCCATTTGGAGTTATTAAAATTTCTGCTCCAGTTTCTTCCAATGTTTCACAAACATCAGGAAACCAAGCGTCTTCACAGATCGGGGATCCAATCCTAACACCATTTACAACATATGGACCATGAATTTCACCACTATCAAAAACACGCTTTTCATCAAAAACTTTATAATTTGGCAAATGATGTTTAAAAATTTGTGTTAAAATTTTGCCATCCTGTAAAATAGCATACGCATTATATAGTTTATCTGCGTCTTGGAATGGCACGCCAATTCCAATAGTTGGGCCATCAGAACACTCTTTTGCAAATTCAATTAATTTATTTTGAGCATCGTCAATGAAGGCTTTTTTTTGAACTAAATCTTGAGCTTGATAACCTGTTAAAAACATTTCAGGCAAAACCAGCATATCAGCACCTTCTTTACACGCTATATAAAATGCTTCCCTTGCTTTTTTTAAATTACCATCAAAATCACCTACACATGCATTAAGTTGAGCCATAGTAAGCTTAAATTCATCAGTCATCCGTGGTCCTTTGAATATTATTTGTTTATTTATATGTAGCAGAGTTTCCAATCTTTAAAAGTGCACAATTAAAACGATTGCCCCTAGTTTTAGTTGGTTTTAGAGTCTAAGGAGAATTATAATGCTTTGCTACGATAAACAGGGATAACCAATGTCGAGAATCAAAACACTAATAGTTTGCATCACTTTGAAAGCTTTAATGCTTGTGGCCACACCTATTTGGGCTGAAAATGAAATAATATTAAAGCAATATGATGATGGAAGTGTTTACGAAGGTACATTTAAAAATGGTATTCGCAATGGTCTCGCTACTTATACATCACCAAATGGATTTTCATACACAGGTGAGTGGTTGGATGGTGAAATTGAAGGGTATGGTAAAGCCAAATACCCAAACGGATCAATCTATACTGGGCAATTCTTTAAGGGCGAACCAAATGGCAATGGTAAAATTGAATTTACAGATGGTGGCAACTATGAAGGTGAATGGTTCAATGGTAAAATTTTAGGCACTGGAAAAGCCAAATATGCAAATGGATCAATTTATATTGGCGAATTCAAAGATGCCAAGCAACATGGTAAAGGTGTTTTAACAACACTTTTAGGCACAAAATATAGTGGTGATTGGTTGTATGGAAAACAAACTGGAAATGCAGAAATAATATATAAAGATAAAAGTGTTTATTCTGGCAATGTTTTAGACGGCAAACGTTATGGTATAGGTGAAATTAAATATACAAATGGTACATCTTACAAAGGGGAATGGATTAATGGCCAGTTCTCAGGAAACGGCCATTTAAAAAAGATTAACGGTGAAAATTATAAGGGAAATTTTCTTAATGGCGAACGCCATGGTTCAGGTGAAATAAATTATCCAAATGGTGATTTTTATGTTGGAACTTTTAAAGAAAATAAACGTCACGGCAATGGTATCTTCACAAGTAAAAAAGGCCATATAATAGATGGCCAATGGCAAAATGATGTTGTTCAAGGCTTAGCAGAAGCTACTTACTTAGATGGCTCTATATACATTGGTAATTATTTATCAGGTAAGCCTCATGGATTAGGAAAAATAATATATTCAGATGGTGGCAGTTATTCAGGGTCCTGGGTTAATGGTAGAATTGAAGGTGCAGGAAAAGCCTTTTTTGCAGACGGAACATTTTATGAAGGTAATTTTAAAAATGCCAAGCAGCATGGGATGGGCAAAATCATTTATAATGACGGTCATTCCTTTAATGGCCAATGGGTTGATGGCTTAAAGCAAGGCCAGGGCTTAGAAATTCAAGCTGATGGATCAACCTATCAAGGAACATTCATTGCTGGACGCCCACATGGAAAAGGCAAATTAAAATTATTAAACGGATTTGAATATTTTGGCGATTGGATAGACGGTGAAATATCCGGATATGGGCAAATTACTTACAGCAATGGCAATGTTTACGTCGGCAATCTTATACAAGCTCAACCTAATGGTTTGGGTAAGATGACATACATATCGGGAAAAATCTTTAATGGTATATGGGATCTTGGAAAAGAAAAGAAACCTGTGGAATGATTTGATAGAAATTTTATTCACCATTCAACTTGATTTCCAGCCCAATCAAAAAATTTTCCATTATCGCTAAGATTAAGTTCATTAATTACATTTAATATATTTATTGCCGCTTGCTTTGGTTCAACACTTGGGTGTTTGCCTACATATTTTTGAGTAAGTTTTGTTTTAACGGTTCCAGGATGCATGGCGATACATATTGATTGTTTAAACTTGTTTCTAATTTCTAGAGCTGATGTTCTAATTATCTGATTTACAGCTGCTTTTGATGTACGATAGCTAATCCATCCACCTAAATAATTATCACCAATTGAACCAACACGTGCTGTTAGAACTGTTAAAATACCTCTGCGATTTTTAGGTAAGAACTTATGTAAATGTTTTATTAACAAAGCAGGCCCTAGAGTATTTACTTCAAAATGCGCACGAAGGTTCTCTGGCGTCATTTGTAAAATAGTTTTTTCAGGTCCGATTCCGTTTATTTCCAATGCGCCCGTTGTAACAAAAATTAAATCAAATTCTCCATCTAATCTACTCAGAACATTTTTTATACTTTCTTCATTTGTAATATCTAATCCATCAGTTGATCGTGAAATTTCAACAATATCATTAGTGCCATATAATCGATCAATGGCAGCAGGTAGAGATGAACCAATCCCTCCCGATGCCCCAATTATAAGTGCTCTGCAATTTGAATCAAAATTTAGTGTTTTGTGCATAACGATCGAGAAGCTTTTTAATAAGATATATATATAAATAGATTTTTTTTCCCACAAAACCATAAGATCAAAGCGTTTTCTTCTAAAATTAATGTATTAAGGGTTTTAATCTCTATAAAATGAAGTATTATCAAAAAATGGTTAAACAAAAGACAATCTTAATACCTGATGGTAAATTATATAATGCTCTTCTTGCATTATCTGCACTCCTGTTACTTAGTTACCTCTGAGCGTTCTTTTATCTGGGCGCAAAGCTCAGGGGATAGACAACGCGCCAAATAATCTTAAAAGACATATAAATGAATAACTATGGCTATATTAATTTAGACGCTGATTTATAGAAATATACTTAGCATTTAATAGACAGCTTTAGAGACGAGGTACAAAATGACAAAACAAGATCGTGTATTAATATTTGATACAACACTTCGTGATGGTGAACAATCTCCTGGTGCTACCATGAGCCATAATGAAAAATTAGAAATTGCAGGTATGCTCGATGAAATGGGTGTAGATATTATTGAAGCTGGATTTCCAATTGCATCTGAAGGAGATTTCAAAGCCGTATCTGAAATTGCATCAAATACAAAAAACGCGCAAGTTTGTGGCTTATCTAGGGCAATCTACAGAGACATCGATAGATGTTGGGAGGCAGTAAAAAATGGTGTTAATCCTCGTATACATACATTCATAGGAACAAGCCCACAGCATAGGGCTATTCCTAATCTTAGTATGGATGAGATGATAGATCGCATTCATGACACAGTAAGTCACGCCCGAAATCTATGCCCAAATGTTCAATGGTCACCAATGGATGCAACACGAACTGAAGAAGATTATTTATGCCGTACAGTTGAAACCGCGATAAAAGCAGGAGCGAATACAATAAATATTCCCGATACTGTTGGCTATACGGCTCCATCTGAGAGTGCTGATATAATTCGAATGCTTATTGAAAGAGTTCCAGGTGCAGATCAAATTATTTTTGCAACCCATTGTCATAACGACCTTGGCATGGCTACAGCTAATGCACTTGCTGCTGTATCAGGTGGTGCTAGGCAAATTGAATGCACTATCAATGGCTTGGGTGAGCGTGCAGGCAACACCGCCCTAGAAGAAGTAGTGATGGCGTTGAGAGTCCGTAACGATATCATGCCTTACAAAACTATGATTGACTCAACTAAGTTGATGAATATTAGCCGCCGCGTTGCAACTGTGTCTGGTTTTCAGGTCCAATATAACAAAGCAATAGTTGGGAAAAATGCTTTTGCTCATGAAAGTGGAATACACCAAGATGGTATGTTGAAATCTGCAGATACCTTTGAAATTATGCGCCCAGAAGATATAGGATTATCGGAAACAAATTTAGTAATGGGGAAGCATTCTGGACGAGCAGCACTTCGCTCAAAATTAAAGGATCTTGGTTACGATTTAGGTGACAATCAATTAAAAGACGTATTCATAAGGTTCAAAGCTTTGGCTGATCGCAAGAAAGAGGTTTATGATGATGATTTATTGGCATTAGTTTCAGATGAAGAAACGAATGCTGCTAATGACACAATTCAAGTCAAATCACTGCAAGTGACTTGCGGTACAGAAGGGCCACAAACTGCATCCCTAGTTTTAATTATTGATAAAAATGAATATGAACATAAAGCAATTGGTGATGGCCCAGTGGATGCAGTTTTCAAAGCCGTTCAAGCTTTATTCCCCCATCAGGCTCATCTCCAATTGTACCAAGTGCATGCAGTTACTGAAGGTACTGATGCTCAAGCAACTGTTTCTGTAAGAATGGAAGAGAACGGTAAAATAGTAACAGGGCAGTCTGCAGATACAGATACAGTAGTGGCGAGCGCAAAAGCATATGTAAATGCACTAAACAAACTTCTAGTTCGACGAGAAAAAACAGCTCCAAATTAATTTTTTAAGCATATAATAATATTTGATCTGAAATCATATAATTTGTAAGCATTATTTGGCCTAAAGGTCACTCTATAAAGAGAAATCAAAAGTCTATGCTTTCAATATAATCTTTGACTACGTATAATTTGTTATACGAATAATTCAAAATAAGGAATAAAAGCAAATATGTTTGGTTCAATGAGAAATATGTTTACTTCTGATATGGCTATAGATCTGGGAACAGCCAATACATTAGTCTACGTTCAGGGTAAGGGTGTTATATTAAACGAACCATCAGTTGTTGCTTACACAATTAAGAATGGAAAGAAAGAAGTTCTAGCTGTAGGTGAAGATGCTAAATTAATGCTTGGAAGAACGCCTGGCTCTATAGAAGCAATACGGCCTATGAGAGATGGTGTAATTGCTGACTTCGTGGCAGCTGAAGAGATGATAAAACATTTCATTCGTAAAGCTAATGCAAGATCAAAAATATCTAAACCTAGAATAATTGTTTGTGTTCCGTATGGCGCTACTCCCGTTGAAAAGCGAGCAATCCGCGAGAGCGTATTGAGAGCTGGTGCAAGAAAAGCAGGATTAATTGCAGAACCAATAGCAGCAGCAATTGGCGCCGGAATGCCAATAGCAGACCCTACTGGATCAATGGTAGTGGATATTGGTGGAGGAACAACAGAAGTTGCTGTCTTATCATTAGGTGACATTGTTTATGCGAGATCAGCAAGAGTTGGCGGAGACCAAATGGATGATGCCCTTATAAGTTATTTAAAAAGGCATCAAAATTTATTGGTAGGTGAAGCAACAGCAGAACGCATAAAAAAAGCAATTGGAACAGCTAAAATGCCAGTAGATGGCAAAGGTAAGGCAATAAAGATTCGTGGTCGAGATTTATTAAACGGCGTACCAAAAGAAATTGAAATAACTCAGGCGCAGGTTGCTGATGCCTTATCTGAATCAGTTCAACAGATTGTTGAAGCTGTAATGACAGCATTAGAAAGTACCCCTCCAGATTTAGCAGCAGACATTGTCGATCGTGGGGTCATGCTTACAGGAGGTGGTGCACTATTGGGTAATCTAGATTTAGCATTACGTGAACAAACCGGCTTATCAATTTCTATAGCTGAAGATTGCTTAAATTGTGTGGCTTTAGGAACCGGGAAATCATTAGAATATGAAAAACAGCTTACTCATATTTTAGATTTTGAAGCCTAATTAAACCCCTCTTGGAATAAAAATTGGTAGATAGAAAAAACGAAGATGGAAAATTTATAAGGCCACTAGCCTATGTAGCTATGGCGGTAATTATAATGATATCTTTTTCTTTTTTTTTACTATGGCGAATTGATAATCCACGTGCAGAACTTATAAGAATTTCTGTTATAGATAAAATTGTTCCTAATTTAGACTGGGC
>Ga0206126_10000078_pt1 | contig 123417 bp, 102 predicted proteins | sample Helgoland_Spring_5_FD_148621 | JGI IMG/M metagenome (GOLD analysis project Ga0206126, IMG submission 148621) | Pelagic subsurface seawater microbial communities from Kabeltonne, Helgoland, North Sea - Helgoland_Spring_Bloom_20160412_1 | ecosystem: Environmental > Aquatic > Marine > Epipelagic...
GTCAGGGTGAGTCACGTGCTGCACTTTCCAGAATTGCTAATCATGAGCATAGGAATGTAAAGTTTCATAAAGGGGATGTCGTTATATTCTCTTCAAAGGTTATACCGGGGAACGAAGTGAATATCTTTGCGTTGCAAAATAAACTAGCCGAAAAGGGTGTTGAAATTGTCACTGAAAAAATGAGAAATATCCATGTTTCTGGGCATCCTTGCCGTGAAGAACTAAAAAAGATGTATGAGTGGGTGCGGCCGATAGTGTCGATTCCTGTTCATGGTGAAAGACGCCATTTAATAGAACACTCTAAACTATCTAAGCTTTTGGGAGTAAAACACTCTGTGGCACCAAAAAATGGAGAAATGTATAAAATTACTAAAAATGGCGTTGAGGTTATCGACGTTGTTACTTCCGGACGACTACACCAAGATGGTTTATTTATAGTATCTGATGATGATTCAGGCTTAAGGGCAAGAAGGAAAATTGCGTATTCGGGCCATATCAGTGTGAGTTTAGTTTATAATGCAAATGGGAAAATACTATCTGGACCTGAGCCACGTGCAGTAGGCATAGCTACGGGGCATAATGGAAATTTAGTTGAGAGTTTATTAGATGGAGTTTCTGATGTGGCTGAATTAACATTCAATAGCTTAAGTTATAATACTTATAAGGATGAGGATTTATTGGAAGAAAAGTTAGTTTCTAAAATAAAGAGGTATGTTAAGGATATAACTGGTAAGCGTACGCAAGTTGAAGTTATTGTGCATAAGGTAGTATAATCATGTCCAAGAGTTTTTTAGGTCCTTTGAATCATGTTGGTGTAGCTGTTCCTGATATATATAAGGCTATAGATTTTTATGAAAATATTTTAGGCGTTGAAGGCATAACTACTCCAATTGATTTGCCTTCTCAAGGTGTAACATATTCGTTTGTTAATTTATCCAGTGGTCAAGTTGAATTAATTCAACCATATGGTGAAAATTCACCAATTCATAAATTCCTGAGTAAAAACCCTAAGGGGGGGCAACATCATATATGTTTCGAGGTAGCTGATATACATAAGGCTAGTGATAAAATGAAAGAAAAGGGAATGAGAGTTCTCAATGAACCTCGCATTGGCGCTCATGGAACCTTAGTTGTTTTTTTGCACCCAGGAGATTCTGGGGGAGTTCTTATCGAGTTAATGGAAACCCCTTAAAATTCACATTAGGTAGTAATTATGTCTGTATTCTCGTTATTTGTTGTTTACCTTCTTATTTGGTGGGTGACACTCTTTGCTGTGTTACCTTTTGGTGTGGTGGGTCAAAATGAAAAAGGTGAGATAGTGAATGGATCAGAACCAGGAGCGCCTGCAGACAGTAATATAAAAAAGAAAGCTGTCATTACTACAGTTATTGCCACTATTATATGGCTATTGGTTTGCTTTATTATAATCAGTGGTTTGTTAAGTTGGGATATTTTAGCAGATTTTTTGAATATTGATAAGTTGTCCGAAGATTAGTAGTTATCCTAAGTTTTTGTTATTTAACATAGTTAAATATACTTATTTACTCTCTAAAAAATAATTTCAATAATATATCGATTTCATTGGTTTTATTGGTTTACGCTAGTATAGTTGATTTTTTACCGATTAATATAACGGATTATCATTATGCGTTTATCTAACTACTTCTTACCATTATTGAAGGAAACGCCCTCTGAAGCAACTATAGCGTCCCATAGGTACATGCTAAGGGCTGGGATGGTTAAACAAGATAGCGCAGGTATATACATCTGGCTTCCTCTTGGCTTCAAGGTTTTAAAAAAAATAGAAAAAATTGTGAGGGAAGAGCAGAATAAAGCTGGGGCAGTAGAAATTTTGATGCCTACCATACAGTCATCGAGTCATTGGAAAGAAACTGGTAGGTATGATGCCTATGGACCTGAAATGCTCAGAATTAAGGATAGGGGTGATAGAGAATTGCTATACGGGCCCACTAATGAGGACATGATAACAGATATGTTTCGTACTTATGTTAAGTCTTACAAAGACTTACCTCAAATTCTTTATCACATACAATGGAAATTTCGTGATGAAAGAAGACCAAGGTTTGGGGTCATGCGTGGACGTGAATTTCTAATGAAAGATGCTTATAGTTTTGATGTTGATTTAGAGAGTGCACGACTTTCCTACAACAAGCAATTTGTAGCCTATCTAAATACATACGAACGACTAGGGTTGAAGGCAATTCCATTGAGGGCTGATACAGGACCAATTGGTGGGGACCTCTCACATGAGTTTCTTATTTTAGCTGAAACTGGTGAGAGTAAGGTTTATTGTCATTCAGACCTACTTGATATGGAGGCCCCTGGTTCTGTTATGGAAAAGGATTTGCAAGAAGTTGTAGATAGCAGGACATCTTTTTATGCGCGAGCTGACGAAATGCATGAACAGAATAAGTTTGATGAGATACCTGAAAACAAACAAGTGGTAGCAAGAGGAATTGAGGTTGGACATATTTTTCAGTTTGGTGATAAGTATTCAAAACCCATGAATGCGAATGTGCAGGGAGCCAATGGTAAAGTTAGCCCCGTAATGATGGGTTCTTATGGCATTGGAGTATCAAGGTTAGTGGGGGGTATAATTGAGGCTAATCATGATGAAAATGGAATTGTGTGGCCAAAATCAGTCACTCCATTTGGAGTTGGGATTATTAATCTAAAAGTTGGTAATGATGACGTTGATAGGGTCTGTGAAGAGCTTTATGAAATATTTGAAAAATCTGGAATTGAACCTCTTTACGATGATAAAAATGATAGGGGAGGTCAAAAATTTGCTCGAATGGATTTGATCGGACTGCCATATCAGATTATTGTAGGCCCCAGAGGATTACAGGATGGTATAGTTGAAGTTAAAACAAGAATTTCTGGGAAAAAAAAGGACTTAAGTTTTGAGGAAGCTGTTAACTATATTTTAAGTGAATATAAAAGTGTAATTTGAATGGGAAATAATAACGAAACAATTATACCCTTAATTCAATCTAATAGTCCTTTTGGAGCCATCGAACGAAAGATATCTTTCAGATACCTTCGTTCAAAAAAAAATCAGGGCGGTGTCGGCCTCATATCTTTAATATCCTTTATCTGTATTATGCTGGCAATAGCAGCTATGATCATAATAATGTCAATTATGAACGGTTTCCGCGATGAGATGATTAATCTCACGATAGGCTCAGAAGGGCATATGTTTGTTGCTTCATCAAACCCTGATCCGAATAAGCAGTATATTGAATTGCTAGAAAAAGATTTATCATCATTGTCTGGTATTGAAGGTGCTTTTCAGTTCACTCAAAACTTTACGGGGATACAAGCTAATAGTCAGTTTGGTTTAGCTAAGGTTATAGGTATCGCACCCGAAAATTTAAAAGATTTTGCGCTTGTTGTGTCAAATATTATTGAGGGTTCAATTCAAGAGTCTTCTTCCAGTTTAAAGCAAGAGAATATGATAACAATTGGGTCGGGGTTAGCAAATTCATTTGGGCTTAAAGTTGGTGATAGCATAGTAATTTACTCTCCTAACTCACGGCAAACCATTAGCGGTCCCATGCCAATAAAAAAATCTTTTACTGTAAGGGCAATTTTTAAATCAGGACTCTATCAAGCTGATTTATCTAATATTTATATGGATATAAATCAAACTAGCTTGCTTTTTAACAAAGGACTTCATTCTGGAGAGATTCAGATACGTTTGTCAAATCCGGATGAATTAGAAAAAATTCGAAATGAGATATTAAATATTATTGATGAACCAGTTTTCATTCAATCTTGGAAAGATCGTAATGCTTCCACAGCAACTGCCCTCAGAACTGAACAAATAGCAATGCGCTTTATCTTTATGGTAGTTGTGATAATCGCTGTTTTTCCAGTATTAGCTTCTATGATTATGTTGGTTAAAAATAAATCAAAAGATATAGCCGTTCTACGTACTTTAGGGGTTTCTAGGGCAGCTATTTTGAGAATATTTTTTATAACTGGAGTTTCAATAGGGTCTGTGGGTACTTTTTCAGGCGTTCTATTGGGTATATTATTTTGCTCAAATGTAGAGCACATTCAATCAGTTTTAGAATTTATTACAGGTGTGGAGTTGTTCCCTGAGGACGTGTATCAATTGTCAGGTGGAATACCCTCTAAAGTTATTTGGGTTGAAGTCTTTGGAGTGGCATTCTGGGGGTTTTTAATATCAGCGCTTGCAACATTTTTCCCTGCATTGACTGCCTCTCGCATAGACCCAGTGGACGCATTGCGCTATGACTAAAATAAATCCAATTCTGGCAGTTCGAGATCTTAAAAAATACTACTCAACGGGTTCAAAGGTATTAAAAGTCCTTGATGGAGCAGAGTTTGATATTTATCCAGGCGAGGTAGTTGGACTAGTCGGGCCTTCAGGGTCAGGAAAGTCAACATTACTGCACTCCATAGGGTTGCTAGAAAAACCTACTTCAGGGCAAGTAATTATTGATGGTCTCAATTGTAGTAAACTCGGTGATAAGAGGCGAACATTAGTACGGAAAGAATCTATAGGTATAGTTTATCAGTTCCATCACTTACTTAAAGAATTCTCGGCACTTGATAATGTAATAATACCACAAATGGTAGCGGGAAAAAGTATTGAAGAATCGCGAGAGGAGGCTATGCGGTTGCTTAAGACCTTGGGCTTAGAAGGCAGGTATTGTCATATGCCTGGGGAGCTCTCGGGTGGAGAGCAGCAACGCGTTGCTATTGCTCGCGCTATATCAAATAAACCTAAAATTTTATTAACTGATGAACCTACAGGTAATCTAGACCCAGAAACTTCTCTAAAGGTCTTTGAGCAATTATTGGCTTTGAGTATTGATGAAAAAATCACTGTATTAGTTGCAACTCATAATATGAATTTTATAGACTATATGAACAGAGTTTTGACTGTTCATAAGGGAAAAGCTGTACCTTTTTAAGTATTTAATCGTGTTTAATATACGAAACTCATTTAATATTATTTGAACTTTCGAAGTATTTATAAAAAAATACTCCTACAACAATAATTGCTGCACTGCCTAAAGCGTTTAGGGGCTCATTTATTGCTGCCATTACGATCATGGTAAATGTTATGATCAAATAAAAAGCAGGAACAAATGGATAGCCAAAGGTTCTGTATGGACGATTTAAATCAGGTTCTTTCTTGCGTAAAATAAAAACGCCAAGAATTGCCAGAAAACTATTTAATGCAAGTATCATTCCCGCAAAAATTATAATTGTTTCAAAGCTAGATGTGAGGATATATATTAAAGCCACTATAGATTGAAAAAAAATTGCATTTTTTGGGATATCTGAGTTGTTAACTCTAGACAAGAAGCCAAGCGAATTGAAGTCCTCACCAATTGCTTGTAGAGCTCGTGGTCCAGCTATTATCATAGCGCTGATAGTTGAAACTAATAGTAAGCAAAGCATCATTCCGACAACAACAGCCCCATTTTCACCAAATATGTTTGTCGCCGTGATATAGCCAATCTCTATTTTGCCTTCTAGCTCTGCTATTGGTGAAGTATATAAGAAGGCAAGGTTAAGTAGTAAGTAGAGAGCCATTACAATAGCAGTGCCGCTTATTAGGATTTTTGGGAGCTCTTTTTGGGGTCTTTCTAGTTCACTTGTTATATAAACGGCAGCATTCCACCCTGTGTAGGCATAAGAGACGTAAATTAAAGAAATTCCAAATGCTGTACTCGTAAATATACTTAAATCACCTTTTTGTGGTAAAAATGAAATAGATTGTGGCTCTGGCGTGATTGTGAAAGCACAAAAGCAAAAGCTAATAATTAGAAGAATTTTTATGGATGTGAACGCTATTTGAAATTTACTGCTGATATCTTTGTTCTTAACGTGAATTAGCGTTATGGTAATTACTAAAAGACATGCAATTATTTTTTTAATCCAAATTGGCTGTGATCCAAATATAATTGCTGTACTATAGTCACTGAATGCTAAGGCAACTGCAGCGATGGGGGCTGCGAAGCCTATTATGGTTGATATCCATCCAGATATAAAACCAGCGAGAGGGTGGTATATTCTCCCCAAAAAATTATATTCCCCTCCTGATCGGGGAAGGGCTGCACCAAGCTCAGCATATGTTGCAGCTCCGCATAGAGCTGCAATGCCGCCAATAGCCCAAAGTAAAAGTAGAAGAAATATAGATTGTATATCGAGTAGTTGAAATCCAATAGACGTGAATACACCGGTTCCTATCATATTTGCTATTATAATCGAGGTAGCCGCTTTTTTACTGTAATACGTTCTCATGATGTCACAATGCGTCTCAGATTAGCAGCTGTCCATAATTATTTGCTGTTGACATCTAATAGTATTATTATAAGAACAAAAGGTGAACATTAGTTAGTTTAAATAATCTTACTAACACATTATTGGAGATTTTATATGAAACAATTGCTATTAGATGTTATTAATGGCTTGGTTATGGCTGGTTTTGTAGTTACGACCACTTTATGGTTTATTGTTATTGGAGGGTAACCTCTTATCCAGAGGGAGTGCTTAGTGGCAAGATCGCCAGTTTTTGTTCATCTTAGATCTCGATCTCCTTATTCATTACTTGAAGGTGCTTTAAAGATAGAAGAGACGGCCCAACTCTCACGCAGGATGGGTATGCCCGCTCTAGCACTTACTGATACGAACAATATGTGCGGCGCTCTCGAATTCTCAGAAGTTATGTCAAATGAGGGTATACAGCCTATTATTGGACTAACTCTTAGTATTGACACTGTAAAAGAAAAAAACATAGATCACTTTAATAAAGTGCTTGATGGCACCTTAGTCCTTTTAGCTAAAAATGAAATTGGCTACGGCAATCTTATGAAAATGAGTAGTTCGGCTTTTCTAGATGTTGAGTCCCATGATTTACCTCACTTTAAGTCATCGCATCTCTCATCTTTCTCCGATGGGTTAATTGCTCTTACTGGAGGTCCAGAGGGGGTTTTAAATAAACTTATTATTCAGGGTCAATTAGATAAAGCGGAAGAATGGTTAGATAGTTTATTAAGTATATATTCGGACAATTTATATATTGAGTTGCAAAGGCACGGATTAAAAGAAGAACTAATTGCAGAAAAGCATCTAATTAACTGGGCTTATACTAAAAGGATAAGATTAGTTGCTACTAATGAGCCTTACTTTATTAATCCGGATATTTTTGAACCTCACGATGCTCTTTTAGCTATGCAGGAGAGTTCATATATTCTTGAGAAAGATAGAAGAAGGCTTACTCGTCAGCATTACTTTAAATCAGTAGAGGAAATGGTTGATTTATTTAAAGATTTACCAGAAGCAATTGAAAATACTATTAATATTTCTAAAATGTGTTTAGTCAAGTCAGAAAAGCGCGATCCTATTCTTCCTAGTTTTAGCGATGGCTCTCTTAGTGAAGGGGATATCCTTGATCATCAAGCACGTGAAGGATTAAAGAGCAGATTATCTAAGATTAAATTATCAGCTCCTGAAAGTGATTATGTTAAAAGGTTAGAGTTTGAAATTAAGATAATTCGCCAAATGGGTTTTCCTGGATACTTTTTAATAGTTTCTGATTTTATAAAATGGGCTAAATCACAAGGGATTCCAGTTGGCCCTGGCCGAGGGTCCGGAGCTGGATCCGTTGTTGCATGGGCCCTAGACATAACCGATTTAGACCCACTTAAGTATGGTCTTCTCTTTGAAAGGTTTTTAAATCCAGAGAGAGTTTCCATGCCGGATTTCGATATAGATTTCTGTCAAGAAAGACGTGGTGAGGTAATTAAATATGTTCAAGAAAAGTATGGTGAAGACCAAGTAGCGCATATTATAACATTTGGAACTCTCCAAGCTAGAGCTGTAGTGAGAGATGTTGGTAGAGTTATGCAAATGCCGCTACCCCAAGTTGATCGTTTAGCGAAGCTTGTTCCTTCAAATCCTGCCAACCCTGTATCATTAAGCGAAGCGGTTCAGATGGAAAAGGGGTTACGTGATGCGAGATCAGAAGACCCTGCGGTAAGAAAACTACTTGATACTGCGCTTAAACTTGAAGGCTTGTATCGAAACGCATCAACACATGCGGCTGGTGTTGTTATAGGGGATAGGCCCCTGAATGAATTGATTCCCTTGTACCGCGACCCCAGATCTGATGTACCTGCTACTCAATTTACAATGAAGTGGGCAGAAAAAGCGGGCTTGGTTAAATTCGATTTTCTTGGATTGAAAACTCTAACCGTCATCGATAGATGTGTTAAGTACTTATCTAAGCAGGGCATAGAGGTAGACTTAGAAAATTTAGATACGTCATCTACCGCTGCTTATGCGCCTTTATCAGAAGGACTTTCAGCTGGCGTTTTTCAACTTGAAAGCTCTGGAATGCGAGACGTTTTAAGAAAAATGGCGCCGGATAGCATCGAGGAACTAACTGCCTTAATTTCTTTATACCGTCCAGGTCCTATGAAGAATATACCTATGTATATTGACCGAAAATATGGAAGATCTAAGATTGAATATCCGCATGAAAGCTTAATAGATATTCTTAAGGAGACGTACGGAGTTATAATATATCAGGAACAAGTTATGCAAATAGCTCAAGTTCTCTCTGGTTATTCACTCGGTGAAGCTGATCTATTAAGACGCGCAATGGGTAAAAAAGACCAAGATGAAATGAATAGACAAAGATCACGTTTCGTCGATGGGGCAGCTATTAATGGAATTGATGAACAACTTTCGAATTCAATTTTTGATTTAGTTAATGAGTTTGCTGGTTATGGTTTTAACAAATCACATGCTGCAGCATATGCTATGATTTCTTTTCAAACCGCTTATCTTAAAGCATTTTACCCAACTGAATTTATTGCATCTATTATGTCTATGGACATAACTAACTTAGATAAATTAGCTCAGTTTTTCCAGGAAGCTAAAAGAATGGGAATTGTGGTGCAGTTACCGTGTGTTAATAAATCTAAAGCTGATTTTGATGTAAGTAATGGAAAAGTATTGTATGCTCTGGGTGCCTTGAAAAATGTAGGGGTTGAAGCAATGCGACATGTAGTAGAGGTTAGATGCGACGGCGGAGATTTTATTGATTTATTCGATTTTGCGAGGAGGGTTGATACACGCATTGTCAATAAGAGGGCCTTTGAAAATTTAGCGCGAGGGGGAGCTTTTGATTGTTTAGAGCCGAACCGTGCAAAAGCTTTTTTATCTTCATCCATTTTGCAACAAATTGGCTCAAGGTCTGCTCAGGAAAAAGCTAGTGAGCAAACTAATTTATTTTCTGGTGAAGTTGATTTTATGGTTGAGCCAGACTTACCAAATGCAACTGCTTGGACCAGTTTGGAGCAGTTGGATAATGAGCTTAGTGCAATCGGATTTTACCTAGGAGGACATCCGTTAGATACATTTTTACCTGCCTTACAAAGAAAGAAAGCCATTATGGCTATTGATCTGGAAAGTTTTTGTAATTCTGGTGGAAGAGCAGTGCGTTTGGCTGGTGTAGTTAGAAAACGTCAAGAGCGTGTTAGTAAAAGAGGAAAAAGATTTGCATTTATAAGTATATCAGACCCTACAGGTGATTTTGAAGTTTTAGTGGGTGAAGATCTTTTAGTGTCTAATAGAACAATAATGGACCCTGGTTCACTTTTAGAGATTACAGCAAAAGCTGAAGTAAGGGACGGAGAAGTCAAGCTTTTTGCAAATACTGTCAATTTACTTGAGCTCAAAAAAGAAGAAAATCTTGCTAAAGGTTTAGAAATTAGGCTTAGGTCGGCAGATTTAGGTGTCCTTGATGAATTTGAAAAGGTTTTAGTATCACTAAAAGATGCTCCATCTAAGGCCAAAGGTTTCATAGACATATTAATTCCTATTAGCAGTTCTAGAGAGGGACACTGGAGACTTAGTGGTAGCTTTGGAATTGATATTGCCTTTCAGAAAGCAATTAAGGCAAATAGTTTTGTAGAACTTGTAACCGAGGTGGATTAAATATTTCGGTAACTTTAAGGCTTATTTTAAAATGGACTATTGAAATTATACTTGATAATTTCATATCATTAGTGTTTGAAGGTTATACGTACTAAAAAAAAGAATGGTTAATAATCCAAAAATTTATTAAAAAATTAGCAGTTAGGCCTTTAGTGTTTTGGCCCCCATTAATAATTTTTTTAACCTTTGTTTTCTTGAGTATTTTTAATGAAACTAGTTTTTTAAGTATTACTACTTTCGCTAATGGTAAAATATTAGACGTCTTTTCCAGTATGTTTAGCTTGGCTGCTTTCTTTTTTTTAGTCACATGCATATGGGCTGCTTTATCTCCATTGGGCTCTGTCGTTATAGGGGGTAGGGGGTCAAAGCCAATATTACCTTTTTGGAGTTGGGTATCTATAACATTAACAACTACGCTTGCGGTTGGGATTTTGTTTTGGGGAACTGCTGAGCCTCTGTTCCATCTATATGATACAGGAATTTCGAATATTGTTCCTGCTTCAGATGAAGCTATTAGGTTCTCAATGTCTTCATTATATATGCACTGGTCATTTACTCCTTATGCAATTTATACTTTGCCAGGTCTAACTTTTGCTCTTGTTTATTATAACCTTAAATTACCATTTTCGCTTTCAGCACCTATTACCGTTCTAACGGGTAAGCAAGTTCCGTCAACGATATCACAAATAGTTGATGGTATAGCTTTACTGGCACTATTGTTGGGGCTTTCTGCTAGTTTAGGTTCTGGTATTCTTTCAATATCTGGAGGTATTACAAGATTGTTACCTATTGAAGCCAATAATGGTTTCCTTGGCGTTATAACTATTATAATTGTTTTTTCTTTTTTTATCTCTTCTGCAAGTGGCCTTCATAAGGGAATAAAGTTACTTGCAGGCCTAAATATTAAATTATTTTTGATAATTATAGTTTTTATATTTATTGCGGGCCCAACATATAAAATTTTGAATATTTCATTTGCTTCAATAATAGATTTTTCTTCTGAGTTTTTGTCTCGTTCCCTGTTGATAGAGCCCTTTGATAACAAGATATGGCTTAATGATTGGACTGTTTTTTATTTCGCAAATTGGATGGCTTGGGCACCTCTTGCTGCTTTATTTTTAGGAAAAATATCTCTTGGATATACAGTAAGGCAGTATATAATAGTTAATTTATTTATACCTGCTTTATTTTCGATTATATGGATGAGTATTTTTGGCGGTTTAACTTTAGTTTTAGAGGGAAATAACCCGAACTCACTCAATAATGTTTTAAATTTTATGGGGCCGGAGCATGTTCTTTATAAAGTTTTAGAGTTTTTACCTTTTACAATTTTTTTGGTAGTAATTATTTGTATAGTTTCTTTCTTGTCTTATGTGACTGCTGCTGACTCAAATATGGACGTAATATCCGACTTGTGTTTAAAACCTGATCAAGTTAATGCTGAACGTTATAAAATAGTGCTTAAATTTATTTGGTCCTTACTAATTGGATTTACAGCATGGATAATGATATCTTTATCGGGGATTGATGGTATTAAAATGCTATCAAATTTAGGCGGGCTTCCTTCACTTTTCATTATTATCATTTTTAATTTAGTCCTAATTATTTTGGGAACAATAAAAATTAAGAATCTCTAGCTATTTTTGAGTTTTTTTATTTAAATAATGCCTTGCATACAATGAAATTAGTATTATAGAACACCCAAAATCGCGTGTAGGTGAGGGTTTTATACATATAGTATTAAATCCATTCCGGTGGGAGAGATAATTCTATCTGTCTCCACACCCTGCACAGGCCAACCGGAACAAGGAGATATCCATGGCTTTACCTGAATTTTCAATGCGTCAGCTATTAGAAGCTGGAGTTCATTTTGGACATCAAACACACCGATGGAATCCCAAAATGGCGCCATATATTTTTGGTGCCCGTTCTGGAATACATATTATGGATCTTTCTCAAACAGTACCATTGTTGCACCAAGCACTTGTACAGGTGCGAGAAGTAGCTTCGAAGGGTGGCCGAGTATTGTTCGTCGGAACGAAGCGCGCCGCATCTGAGCCAGTTGCTGTTGCTGCTAAAAGATGTGCGCAATATTACGTCAACCATAGATGGTTAGGCGGCATGTTAACTAACTGGCAAACAATATCCGGTTCAATTTCACGCTTACGTGAATTAGAGGCCTTAATGGGTGAGGGAGGTGAAGATACTGGTCTCACTAAAAAAGAAAATTTAAAACTGACCCGGGAACTTGAAAAGCTTGATAAAGCACTAGGTGGTATTAAAGATATGGGAGGTAAGCCTGACCTAATGTTTGTTATTGACACGAACAAAGAGGGTATTGCTATCAAAGAGGCACGTCGCTTGGGTATACCCGTCATTGCTATTCTTGATACAAACTCAAACCCTGCTTCCGCTGACATGCCTATTCCCGGTAATGATGATGCGGCTCGTGCAATTCAGCTGTATTGTGAACTTGTTGCTGATGCAGTGCTGGATGGTATGACTGAAGCTCAACAGAAAATGGGGGCCGATATAGGCGCCGCTGAGAACCCGATTGAAATGGCCCTCACTTCTGAAGCTCCTGCTTTAGCGGTTGAAGTATCTGAGGCTCCTGCTTTAGCGGTTGAAGTATCTGAGGCTCCTAAAGTGAAAGTATCTCCTAAGGTCACCAAGATTGATGAAACAGTTGAAATAGCTTCTGCTGAACCAGCTCCTGAAACGATGTCTGATGAGACAGAAGATAAAAATAAATAAAATTCAGATATCTTAGCTATCTATTTTATTAATTTAGATAAATCTAGGACATCTACAAATACTTACACTTACCTATAGGAGATATGTATTATGGCTCAAATTACAGCGGCCCTTGTAAAAGAACTTCGAGAAAAAACATCAGCAGGGATGATGGATTGTAAAAAAGCGCTCAATGAAACAGGCGGAGACCTAAATGCTGCTGCAGATTGGCTACGGACTAAAGGAATAGCGAAAGCCGATAAAAAGGCATCAAGAATAGCAGCTGAAGGGTTAGTCGCTGTAGCCATAAGTGGTTCTACAGGTGCTCTTGTGGAGGTTAATTCGGAAACAGATTTTGTGGCTAGAAATGATGGATTTCAAGCAGCTGTATCTGAAGTTGCTCAATTGGGGTTGACTGTCAATAGTGATAAGGAGCTTGCATCAGCGGTTACTGCCAGTGGCGTTAATGTCACAGAAATGTTCAAGAAACTAGTTGGCAAAATAGGTGAAAATATGTCTTTTAGGCGTATGACTAGGCTTTCGGTTAGTCAGGGTGTCGTTGCTGGCTACATACACAATGCAGTGACTGATGGAATGGGAAAAATTGGAGTACTGGTTGCTTTGGAAAGTTCAGGAGACAATGAAAAACTTGAGGTGCTTGCCAAAAAAATTGCCATGCATGTTGCAGCTACTAACCCTTTAGCGCTTTCCGAAAATGACTTGGATTCTTCAGTTGTTGATAAAGAAAGGGCTATGCTCAAGGCGGAAGCCTTGGAGTCTGGAAAGCCAGAGGCCATTGTTGATAAAATGGTTGATGGCAGAATGAAAAAATTCTTTAAAGAATCTGTTCTCTTAACTCAGACATTTGTAATGGATGGTGAGCGTTCGGTTTCTAAGGTTATTGAAGATGAAGCCGAGAATATCAATTCTGATATTAAAATGGTTGCTTTTTCTAGAATGAGTTTGGGTGAAGGAATTGAAAAGAAAGAAGAAAATTTCGCTGCTGAAGTGGCAGCAGCTGTAGCAAGTTCTTAAAACAACATAATATTTTGATAAAATATTGTCAAACTACTAGCACTATTGATTTGAATCCTTATTATCCTCTGTAGATACTAAATTTCCAGGGGATTTTTTATGGCTACAGTTTACAATTATAACCGTGTACTCCTTAAACTTTCAGGTGAGGCCCTAATGGGTGATAAGCCATACGGTATAGATATTGCTATGACTTCGCGCATAGCAGCTGAAGTAAAAGAAGCACATGATAAAGGCTTGCAAATAGCTTTAGTTATTGGTGCTGGAAATATATTTAGAGGATTGTCATCAGCGGCTGGAGGTATTGAGCGCTCAACTGCTGATTACATGGGCATGTTGGCTACAGTAATGAACGCGCTTGCCATGCAAAGTGCGCTCGAGCAAATTGGTGTTGATACACGAGTCCAATCAGCAATTCCTATGCAAACTGTTTGCGAGAGTTATATTCGACGGAGAGCTGTCCGCCATATGGAAAAAGGTCGTGTGGTAATTTTTGCAGCGGGTACCGGAAACCCTTATTTTACAACTGACACGGCTGCAGCATTACGAGCAGCAGAGATGGATTGTGATGTCTTAGTTAAAGGGACACAGGTTGATGGCGTTTATGATAGTGATCCAAATATTAATGAAAATGCTTCTAGGTATAAAGAATTGAGTTACCAAAAAGTTTTAACCGACAACTTAAGAGTTATGGACTCAGCTGCAATAACATTGATGAGAGACAATGATATTCCTATTGTAGTTTTTTCACTTAAACAAAAGGGCTCTTTTGATCTAGTTATGCAGGGTTTAGGAACTTGTACTACAATTAAATCTTGATATTGGTTTAAGTAAATTATTTATTTAACTTAACTTATGTGCGATGGAGAATTCATAATGGAAGATTTTGATCTAAAAGTGTTTCGCAAAAGAATGGATGGAGCTTTGTCGTCTTTGAAGTCTGAGTTTGGCGGGCTCAGAACTGGAAGGGCTAGCGTAGGTATCCTTGATGGTGTTAAGGTGAACGCATACGGTTCAGAGATGATGCTTAATCAGGTAGGTTCAGTTACTGTACCTGAACCTCGCATGCTTTTAGTGAATGTTTGGGACAAAACGTTAGTACAAGCTGCTGATAAAGCTATTCGTCAGTCGAATTTAGGACTTAACCCAATTGTTGATGGACAGAATTTGCGAATTCCTATGCCACCTTTAACGGAAGAAAGACGAAAAGAGCTTGTTAAAGTAGCTGGATCTTATTCTGAGAATTCTAAAGTTGCTGTCAGAAATGTTCGTCGCGATGCTATGGAGACAGTAAAGAAATTAGAACGTTCAAAAGCAATAAGTGAAGATGAACTAAAAGCTCATGAGTCTGATATACAGTTAGCAACGAACTCAGTAATTGCTGAAATTGATAGTGCATTAAATGTTAAATCAGATGAAATTATGCAGGTTTAATTGAAAAATAAAAACTTATATCTTTCATCCATCCCTAATCATGTAGCTATTATTATGGATGGCAATGGACGTTGGGCGCAATCACTTAAAAGGCCTCGCCTCTATGGACACCAAGCTGGGGTAAAGGCTGTTAGGAGAATAGTGAAATCTTCAAGTGAATTGGGAATTAAATGCTTAACACTGTATAGTTTTTCGACTGAAAATTGGGCTCGCCCTAAAGCCGAAATAGCGGGTTTGTTTAACTTGTTAAGAAAATATGTTTCAGATGACCTAGAGATACTGAATAAAAATGGAGTGTGTATCCGTATCCTTGGCTCGAAAAGAGGGTTAAATTCAGAGATGTTAAAATTAGTTGAACGTGTTGAATCAACAACAAAAACCAACAAATCGTTCCAATTAAATATTGCTTTTAATTACGGGGGTAGAGACGAAATAATCAGAGCGGTTGCTAAGGCCTTAGATGCTGGTGAAAGCTTCGATACTATGAACGAAGAGGCCTTAAGTCCATATTTGGACACTGCAGGTCTTCCAGAACCAGATTTAGTAATCCGTACAGGTGAAGAGAAACGTCTTAGTAATTTTTTAACATGGCAAACTGTGTACTCAGAATTTGTTTTTACCGATGTGCTTTGGCCTGATTTTAATCAGTTACATTTATCGGAAGCTGTTTTAGAATATCAAAACCGTCAACGTAGATTTGGTTCGCTTGTAGATTTTGATGTAGCTTAGTTAATATGAAAAAAAACTCCGATAAGAAACCAATATGGAAAAATGCTGGAATAAGAGGCGTAACTGCACTTATTTTGGCTGGAATAGTTATTCTCCCCATTTATTTTGGGGGAGTTTATTGGGCTATTCTAGTATCAACCTTTAGCGCAAGAATGATGTGGGAGTGGGTTAGAATGTTAAACTCTAAGCCTGTATTGAAAGAAATTTGTATACCAGTTGCAGGAATTTTTTTTTCTTGCTTCTTGATGGCATTTGAAAACTATAATTTTGTTATAATAAGTATTGGATTGAGTATAGTTTTAATTTCCATAGAACGATTTAATCTAAATAAAGTATTCTGGGCTTGCTTGGGGTTTATATATATATGCTTACCATCAATAGCACTAATCGGCCTTAGAGGCTCTGAGGTTGGGTTCTCATCCGATGGTTTTATTAAAATGTGTTATATAATATTCATAGTCATCGGAGCAGATGTTGGAGCATATTTAGGAGGATCTTATTTTAAAGGGCCTAAACTTTCTCCAGTCATAAGCCCCAATAAAACCTGGTCAGGTTTTATAAGCGGTTTAACTTTGGGGTTAATTCTGGGCGGATTAACTGGTTATTTTGCTAACATGGGTATGATATTTAGTCTTTCCTTTGCTGTTCCCATTGTATTGCTTTCCGTGGTTGGAGATCTTTTTGAAAGTGGAATTAAACGCGTTCTAAAAGTTAAAGACACTGGTGAACTATTGCCAGGTCATGGTGGTTTACTAGATCGTTTAGATAGCCTAATGTTTGCTGTTCTGGGTGGTGTAATAATACTTTACTTTATTCCAGATATTTGGCCGATATAAAATAAGATGGCAAAACGTATTACTATATTGGGATCCACTGGTTCTATAGGGCAAAGTACTTTAGATATAGTTCGTAACTCACTTGAAGGTATGTTTGAAGTTGTTGCTTTAACAGCCAATAAAAATGCAAAATTGTTGGCGGAGCAGGCTATTGAATTTAACGCTCAATATGTTGCCTTATCTGACAGCAGTAATGCTGATATTCTTAAGGAAATGCTTAAGGGTCTTGATGTTAAAATAGGCACTGGCCCTGAATCTTTGATTGAGGCGGCGTCGTATAAGACCGATTTTTGTATGGCGGCTATTATTGGTGCAGCAGGATTGGAGCCAACTTTAGCTGCAGTAAATCAGGGAATAAATATTGGTTTAGCCAATAAAGAGTGCATAGTTACTGCGGGTGACTTATTTACCCAACGCGTAAAAGAAAAACGATCTAAGTTATTGCCTGTTGATTCAGAGCATAATGCAATATTTCAAGTTCTTGATATTGAAAGGCCCAGTGGGGTTAGGCGTTTAATTCTAACTGCAAGTGGAGGGCCTTTCCGAAGTACACCAATAAATGAAATGCGTATGGTGACTAAAGAGTCAGCTTTACGGCATCCTGTTTGGAGCATGGGGGCTAAAATATCAATCGATTCAGCTACACTTATGAATAAAGGTTTAGAGCTTATTGAGGCTAGTTACTTATTCAACAGACCATCTAAAGAAATTGATATCATTATTCATCCTCAGTCTATAGTGCATTCAATGGTTGAGTATATTGATGGATCCATATTAGCTCAATTAGGTTCACCTGATATGCGCATTCCAATTGCTTATTCAATGGCTTGGCCTGATCGCATGAATGCTCATGTAGACAGGTTAGACTTAACTGCTATGGATAATCTAAACTTCTTTAAGCCAGATTTAAATAAGTTTCCTGCTTTAAATTTGGCTCGCTTTGCACTTGAAACTGGTGGTACGGCACCATGTGTTATAAATGCAGCAAATGAAGTAGCTGTGGATGCTTTTTTACAAGATAAAATTGAGTTCCTAGATATTACACGCCTAATCGACGGGGTACTAGGGAAATATTCTTCTCGCGCTGATTTTAAAACAGAAATGTCAACTATTGAGGAGGTTATTTCTAAGGATAATGAAGTCAGAAAAGTAGCAACTGAAAATATTAAAAAATTGATATGATTAGCTTACTAAATATATTGGTGTTTATATTAAGTTTTCTTATGCTTATTACATTTTTAGTATATTTCCATGAGCTTGGCCATTATTTGACGGCAAGGTTGTTTAAAGTAAAAGTTGAGAAGTTTTCAATAGGCTTTGGAAAGCCTCTATTACAATGGAAATCAAAAAATGGTACAATCTGGTCTCTGGGAAGAATACCCTTAGGGGGATATGTAAAGTTTTTTGAAATTGACAATCAAAAAAATGATGTCGTTTCCCATATTAAAAATAACGATAAGCTATTTACTACTATCCCTGTTTTCCAACGAATGTTAGTTGTTTTAGCGGGACCAATATTCAATTTTATTCTTACTATCTTTATTTTTGCAAGTCTTAGTTTTACTTTAGGTTCTTACAAAGTGGAGTCGATTGTAGGAATAGTTGTTGAGGGAAGCCCTGCTGATAAAGCAGGTTTCTTAGTTGGTGACAAAATACTTTCAATGGATAATATAAATGTAAGTGATTTCAATGATTTAAGAAGATATGTTGCATTAAGGGGTGATACTGATATTTTAGCAAAAATTCAAAGAAATGAAGCTAAATTAAAATTAACTATAATGCCTGAACGCATGTTTGAAAAAGACTTGATTGGTGGAATATCCGAAACAGCAAAAATAGGGATAGGTCTATCAGAGCCTCTAGTAATCACCCGATTAGAATATAATTTTTTTGAAGCGATCGCATATGGCTACAATGAGCTAATAAGTTCTATCTCAATGACAGGGTATTACATTGGACGAGTAATAAAGGGTAAAGAGGATGGCAAACAACTAGGGTCCATTATAAAGATAGCTACTATTTCAGGAAAAGTAGCCGTGGATGCTATAAATGAAAACACACCGATGCCTATTCGTCTGAGGGAACTTAGTATAAGGCTTTTAACAATAGGCGCTTCTCTCTCAGTGGCACTAGGTGTAGCAAATTTAATGCCTATTCCTATGTTAGACGGTGGACATTTGGTGTACTATGGCTATGAAGCGATAGCGGGACGTCCGCTTAGTCAAAAAAAACAGGAGATAGGGTTTCAATTAGGGTTAGCAATATTGTTTACCCTATTCGTTGTTTTAACCCTTAATGATATAAGTTATGTTTCAAGTATTTTTTCTTAAGTAAGCTTTTTATGGTAATTGATAATAAATTTATGCTATTAGTGTCGCGCTATTTATTTCTTGGGTTAACGCTGACTTTTATATTCGGAGTTACGCCTAAAGTATATGCTCAGGATCTAGCCCCCATAAGTTCTGAAATACCGACAATAATAAGGGGTATTGAAGTTCAGGGGAACCAGAGAGTTGAAGCAAACACAGTTGCTTCTTATCTCCTCATTTCACCTGGTGACCCTTACAGTGAAGAACGCATTGATTTGTCAGTCAAAACTTTGTTTGCGACTGGTTTGTTTGCTGATGTCGCTATTTTGCCTAATGCTGAAGGTATTTTATTAATACGGGTTATAGAGAATCCGATTATAAACAGAGTTATATTAGAAGGAAATAAGTCCTTAAAAGAAGAAAAAATTACTGATGAATTAGAGGCTGAGCCTAGATCAATTTTCACGAGGGCAAGTATTCAAGAGGACGTACAGAGGATAATAGAGCTTTACCGACAAGCAGGTAGATTTGCTGCTAATGTTGTACCTAAAGTTGTTCAGCAGCCGCAAAACCGTGTTGATTTAATATTTGAAATAACTGAGGGACCGGTAACAGGGGTGAAAAGGATTAACATCATTGGCAACAGTGAATTTCCAGACCGTCGACTAAGAAAAGAAATAGTAACAGCAGAGTCTATTTGGTATAAGTTTTTTTCGTCAGATGATAATTATGATCCGGGCCGATTAGAATACGACAGAGAGCAGCTTAGAACTTTTTATACTGATAGGGGCTTTGCTGACTTTCGTGTGGTCTCAGCTGTTGCTGAATTGACGCCAGACCAAGAAGATTTTTATATAACATTTACTGTTGATGAGGGTTTGGAATATACATGGGGAGACATATCTGTTGAAACTGAATTGGATGATTTAAATTCAGACTTTCTAGAAAGATTAATTTCTATAAAACCAGGAACTATTTATAACGCTAGTAGAGTTGAAGATGTAATTGATACTTTAAATTTTGCTGCTGGTACATCTGGTTATGCTTTTGTTGACATCCAGCCAGATATTAAACGTAACCGGGATACTAAGACTGTTGATTTAGTTTTCAATGTTGTTGAGGGTCCTAGAGTATATATTGAACGTATTGATATTGTTGGGAATACTACGACTTTAGATTATGTCATACGTCGTGAACTTGAATTGGTTGAAGGTGATGCCTTCAATAGAATATTGCTGGATAGATCGCGTAATAGAGTTCGGGCACTTAGGTTTTTCGAAGAAGTTGAAATAACAGAAAGACAAGGCAGCTCTCCTGATAGGGCAATTGTTGAGGTCGATGTTAAAGAACAGCCTACTGGAGAACTCTCTTTTTCCGCAGGATTTTCTTCAGCAGATGCTTTCTTAGTCGACCTGTCCATTACTCAAAGAAATTTACGAGGCAGAGGTCAGTTACTAAGGTTTGTTATTCGGGCAAGTTCAAATAGACGTGAGGTTGACCTCAGGTTTACTGAACCAAGATTTTTAGGTCGTAATTTAGCAGCTGGTGTTGAGGTTTTTGATGTGGAAATTGATTTTCTCAAAGAGGCTAACTTCAGACAGTCACGAACTGGAGGCCAGCTATCATTAGCGTTTCCTCTGACAGACTATACATCTCTTTCCACTAGGTACTCATTGCGTACTGAGTCGATAGAATCTCCAGGTGTTAACGCTACAAGCTGCGCTGCGAGCGACGGTTCTAGTTCAGCAGTTTCACAACAGCAGTTAAGTTTTTGCGACCAAATCAATGGTAGAATGTCCTCAATTGTTGGCTATACATTTAGCTGGGATAGAAGAAATGATCCTATCACACCAACGAGAGGTTTTGATTTTCGTTTTTCACAGGACGTTGCAGGTGTTGGAGGTGACGTACAGTACCTCAGAAGCGATTTCAGAGCAAATGCCTACAGGGGTTTATTTAAAAACGTAATTTCTAGCGCGTCAGTTTCGGGTGGATATATTAGAGGTTGGGGTGGTGATCCCGTTTCTATCAATGATCGATACTTTAAAGGTAACTATGAGTTTAGGGGTTATGATAATGCTGGTATTGGCCCTCGGGTTGTTCAATATGACGCTAACACAGGAGCAATAGTTCGGCGATTGAACTCTTTAGGAGGAAATGCATTTGGTATTGCATCTGCTGAGGTCAGCTTTCCTGTAGGAATACCAAACCTATTAGGTAGTGTTTTTGTTGAAGCAGGCACAGTTGGCTTACTTGACGCTAATGAAACTTTTGATACGGGTATTGATCCTATTACTGGAAACCAATTAACATCTGAAGGATTTTATACAAAGACGATTGACAGTTTGTCAGTTCGCGCTATGTCAGGCTTATCTATATTCTGGGAAAGCCCTTTTGGGCCAATACGTTTTGACTTTACTAAACCGTTAATACAATATGACTATGATGATCGTAAGTCTTTTCAATTTACTACTCGAACAAGGTTTTAATTATGTTTATATCTAAAATTATATATCGCTCTTTATCAATCATTGGTTTGAGCTTTGTCTTTTCCATCTCAGCTTTTGCTCAAAGTACAATATTAGTCGTAGATACTGGAAGAGTGCTTAGGGACTCTGATGTAGGAAAACATATATCTACACAACTTGCTAGTATTGGAAGTTCTATGCAGTCTGAGACGCAAGCTAAGACTTCGGCTATGGAAAGCAAGGGAAAGTCTTTAAATGAAGAGTTGAAAGGTAAGACTCAAGAGGATTTAAAAAATGACCCAGCGTTATTATCAAAAGTGCAAAGCTTTCAAAAAGAGCAACAAGAGCTTTCTGTAGATGTTCAGTACAAACAACAAGAAATGAAGATTACTGAGAATAAAGCGATTCAGAAAGTTCAAGACCGACTGCGTGTTATTTTAGAGCTTATAGTTAAGGAACGTGAGGCAGATGTTGTTTTAGAAAGATCTTTAGTAATATATGGTGATCCTGTTGATGTTACGGACGTAGTGATTACACGCCTGAATTCTCAATTGAAAACCGTGCCAGTAAAACGCGAAAGATTGCCCAGGCAATAAATTGGCATTGAATCAATTAATAAGTTAGAATACCTTATAGCGAAGTTTTAGCCACCTTTTAGGATTTTTAGGGATATGTTTGATGAACGTTTTTATATTTCTTCGGGCCCGTTAAAACTATCGAGTATTATTGAGGGAACTAATTCTTTTCTCCTGGATGATAACTGTGGTGATGAAAACATATTCTCACCAGCTGAATTAGGCTCGAGTGTCAAGGGGCAAATATCTTTCCTGTGTAGTAAGAAATACTCAAGTCTAGCTCTTTCAGCTTCAGCTTCAGCTTGTTTTGTAACCCCTGAACTATCTAATTTAATAGAGTCTCAGAACATTATACCTATAATATCATCAGAACCTAAATCACACTTTTCGCGTTCCATTAGTAAACTTGTTAAATTAAGAAAAAATAGAAATTTAGATTCTAAATCTTCTATATCAGCAAGCTCAAACATTCATAAAACAGCTATAATTAGTGATGGAGCAGTTATTGAAAGTGGTGTTGAAATATCGCCATTTTGTGTGATTGGACCCGGTGTTCATATTAAATCCAATACATTTATTGGATCTCACACTATTATTAATTGCGCTGTAGTAGGCAGTGGATGTTATATCAAGGCGTCTTCCGTGATTGGTGGTTCTGGGTTTGGTATATCAAGTGATGAAGTTGGTACTATAAATGTTCCTCATGTGGGCCGTGTTATAATTGGTAATGATGTATTTATTGGTTCCAACACCTGCATTGATCGCGGTTTTATTGGGGATACAATATTAGAGAATAATACTAAAGTAGATAACTTTGTGCAAATCGCCCATAATTGCACTATTGGGACTGGTACGGTTATTGCCGCTCAAGTTGGAATTTCAGGAAGTTGTTCTATTGGTAAAGGTGTAAAAATGGGGGGTAAGGTAGGTTTAATTGATCATGTAAATGTAGGAGACTTTGCTTCCATTGCAGCAGGTTCCGGAGTTATGAATGATATACCGACAAAAGAAGTTTGGAGTGGAGTGCCAGCTATGCCTATAAGGGATCATATGAGGGCTCTTAGTGCTAATCGTAAATTAGGTAAAAAAATCAAGTAATAGTTGTGGAAATTGATAATTATATACTACCTCTGAGTAGAGACTTTATTAAGGATTATCTTCCTCATAGAGATCCAATGTTGTTCATTGATAATGTTATATCATTAGAAGAAAATCAAATAATTACAGAGTCGTTTGTTGACCCCAAAGCGAACTACTTTAAAGGTCATTTTCCAGATATGCCAGTTATGCCAGGTGTGCTAATCATTGAGAGCGTTGCACAGGCTGGAGCTCTTCTTGTATCGCTTACACGTGGTCTGACAGAAGGAAAATTTATTGCCTTTTCATCAGTTGAAAAAGTTAAGTTTCGTCATTCAGTTTTACCGGGAGAAAAAATTACTATACATGTAGAAATAGAAAAAATACGTCTTCCATTTTATAAATTTAAAGGGGTTGTTAGAGTGCAAAATAAAGTATGTTCCACCTTAATTTTTTCTGCGGCTGAAATGAGTAACAAATGAGTTCATATGTGCACCCTTCATCATATGTTGATAAAAATGCGATTATTTCAGACGGTGTTTCCATTGGTCCTTTTTGCATAGTTGGTCCTGATGTGAGACTGGGTGATAATGTTGAATTAGTTGCTCAGGTGAACTTATCAGGAACAACTAGTATTGGTAAAGATTGTAAATTATACCCCTTTGTTTCAATGGGGCATCCTCCGCAGGATATAAAACATAAAGGTGGTACGGTAAGTATTGAAATTGGTGAGCGTTGTGTTTTTCGGGAAAATGTTAATATTCACCCTGGAGTGGATTATGGTGAACCTGTAACACGTATAGGTAATGATTGTTACTTTATGGTTGGTGCCCATTTGGCGCACGAGGGACAAATGGGTGATAATGTCATTGTATCAAATGGCGCTCAGATTGGAGGGAATGTAAAAATAGGAAATCATGTAGTATTAGGGGGTTTATCTGCAATACATCAGCATACCAGGATAGGTGACCATGCATTCATTGGTGGCATGGCAACAGTTACAAAAGATGTAATACCATATGGTTCTGTTGTAGGAAATAAAGCATACCTAGCAGGACTTAATATAATAGGGCTTAAAAGGAGAGGTTACTCCAGGGATGCAATAGCTCATTTAAGGTCTGCTTACCGAATGCTATTTGCACAAGAAGGAACTTTTAGTGAGAGAATAAGTGATGCAGAAAGTGTTTTTTCCGATAATAAACATGCAATGGAAATTGTTAATTTTATAAATAATTCTTTTCATCGCCGTATATGCATGCCAGCATCTTGGAAACAATCTTGAATATAGGCCTAATAGCTGGTGCGGGTAAATTACCTAAACATATTATTGCTGCGGCAAAAGAAAGCGGCTTCGAGCTATCTGTAATAGGTATAAAAAATTTTGCTAATAAGTCTGAATACCTAGAGGCTGAATTTTATCATGCCTCTGAATTCGGAAAAATCTTAAAATCCTTAAGAAATAATAATGTGACCGACATCTGTTTTGCTGGTGTAATAAAACGACCTGACTTTAACAGCTTTAGACCAGACCTAAAGGGAATTATGCACTTAAAAGGTTTAATTAATGCATCGAAAAGGGGGGACGACTCACTTATGCGTTACATTATGAGTATATTTGAAAAAGAGGGATTTCGAATAGTCTCACCCCAGGTATTGTGCAAAGATTTACTTTTACCTGAAGGTAATTTGAATTCTACACCTATAAGTGATGCTCATAAACTTGATATTGATAAAGGCATATCCGTTGCCCGGATTATTGGCAGCTATGACATTGGGCAATCTGTCGTAGTGTGTAATGGTCTTGTTTTAGCTTTAGAAGCCCAAGAGGGAACTGACCTAATGTTAGAACGTGTGACTAAACTACCCAGAGAAATTAGGGGGGACATACAAAACCCTAAAGGTGTACTAGTGAAAGTGGTAAAACCATCCCAAGATATTCGTATTGACTTACCTACTATAGGGCCTGAAACAATTAAAAGAGCATCTAAAGCTGGGTTATCTGGTGTTGCAGGCATTAGCGGTAAGACGCTTATTTTAGAGCGTACGAATGTTATTAAATTAGCTGACCAACTGGGCTTGTTTGTTGTTGGTATTAAGCCAAGGGAAAAATGACAAAATCAGTTTATATTGTAGCTGTTGAAAGTTCTGCAGATCATGTTGGTGCAGGTTTAATAAAAAGTATTAAAAAAAAATCACCTGCTATTAAGTTACTAGGAGTTGGAGGTCCCTTCATGGAAACTGAAGGAGTGATTAGTAGAATCGATACTACAGGCCTTGCAATAGTTGGTTTCGTTGAGGCAATTAAGTCTTACCCTAAGATAATGATCTCAATTAAAAGTACAGTAAATGATATTTTATTAACAAGCCCTGATGTACTTGTTTTGATTGATAGTTGGGGCTTTATGATTAGGGTTGCAAAAAAACTAAAAAAATCAGGCTATAAGGGTAAAATAGTAAAATATATAGCCCCTCAAGTTTGGGCTATGAGGAAGAAAAGATCCAAAGTTTTATCGAGGTATACAGATCACCTGCTATCAATTCACGATTTTGAATCACATTATTTTGAAACCAATGGATTAAGTGTAACATATGTTGGCAATCCAGTTTTTGATGTGAAAAATATTTTCCAAAAAAAAGATACTGCTTATAAAAATCTTGGTATTAGCCCTTCCGATAAAGTACTTGCTGTTTTCTTTGGCAGCAGAAGCTCCGAAATTAATAACCTTATTGAGCCCTTTATTGAAACAGTTCACAAATTAATAGCTACCTGGCCCGACTTGCGAGTTATTAGTCCTGTTTCTGGAGCGGTAATCAAGGATATTGAGCTTGCCAAACTCCACGACAAAAGATTAGATAGTATAACTTTCGTTGAAGAAAAACTTAAAGATTCCGTATTTAATATTAGTACAGCGGCTCTGGCATGTTCAGGTACAGTTACTACGCAATTAGCTTTAGCTGGTGTTCCAACTGTAGTTGCCTACAGATTAAATCCTATTACTTTTATTATAGCGAAGGTTTTATATAAACCTAAATATATATCATTAATAAATATTTCAGCTGCGATGGAATTAATGCCTGAATTTTTACAAAAAGACGTTAACTCGAATACCTTAAGTAAAGCTCTTAGTGTATACATTCAAAATGATGAACTACGCGATAAGATAAGTAAGAAGTTAACCCATCAAATTATAAAAATGAGACCTAAAGGCAAATTAGGATATAATTTAGCAGCAGAAAAAATTATAGAATTTGTTAGGAACTAGTTTATCTATTGCTAATTGGGACATAATTTCTTTCCGCTGCTCCAGAATATAATTGTCTAGGACGTCCAATTCTTTGACTTGGGTCTTCTAGCATTTCATTCCATTGTGATATCCAACCTACTGTACGGGCTAATGCAAATAATACGGTGAACATTGATGTAGGAAACCCTAATGCTGACAAAACTATTCCAGAATAAAAATCTACATTTGGATATAATTTTTTCGCTACGAAATATTCGTCTTCTAAAGCGATTTTTTCCAACTCCTTAGCAACAGCCAAGATTGGGTTATCTAAATCGAGTTCTTCCAGCACATCATGAGCGACCTTTTGCAATACTCGAGATCTTGGATCAAAATTCTTATAAACTCTATGACCGAAACCCATTAGCCGAAACGGGTCCTGTTTGTCTTTTGCTTTTGCTATGTATTCTGGTATCCTATCAACCGTACCTATTTCTCTTAACATATTTAAACAAGCTTCGTTAGCGCCTCCATGACTCGGTCCCCAAAGGCATGCAATTCCTGCAGCAATACATGCATAAGGGTTTGCCCCTGATGACCCAGCAAGCCTTACTGTTGACGTAGAAGCATTCTGTTCATGATCAGCATGCAATATAAATATTTTATCCATAGCATCAGATATGGTCTTGCTTATTTTATATTTTTCAGCTGGTACTGAAAAGCACATATGTAAAAAATTTTCAGCATATGATAACTCATTATTTGGATAAACATGAGGTTGACCAATGGAGTATTTGTAGGCGCGTGCTGCTATTGTAGGCATTTTTGCTATTAAACGATGCATAGCAATGTCTCTAGCTTCATCAACAGTTGTATGCGCTTCATCATGATAAAACCCTGATAAAGCCCCAACTGTTCCGCACATCATTGCCATGGGGTGACTGTCGCGCCTAAAACCATGAAAAAATTGCTCTACTTGGTCATGGAGCATTGTGTGTTCAGTGATTGTACGAGTAAATTTCTCATTTTGATGAATATTTGGAAGTTCTCCATTAATCATTAGATATGCTACTTCTAAAAAAGTCGAATTTTCAGCAAGTTGCTCTATGGGATAGCCTCGGTGTAGTAGTTTTCCTTTTTGACCATCTATGAAGGTAATTTGAGACTCTGTTGAGCATGTGGATGTGTAGCCAGGGTCAAATGTGAAATGACCTGTATGTTTATGCAGGGCGCGCACATCAATTCCTGGTGCACCTAATGAACCCTGCATCACAGGCAATTCGAATGTCTTGTTATCAATAGATATTTTTGCAGTGCCTATATTTTTTATTTTATTGTCCATTTATTCCTCATTTAAGTCTTTATATGTATCGATAGTGTCCTGAAGTCTTAGTAAGGATTCACTTTTACCAAGGTAGTTTAATACAAGTGATAAGTCAGGTGATGGTTTGCCCCCAGTAAGTGCCACTCTAACGGGCTGACCTAATTTACCAAAACCAATATTTTTGGCCTCTAAATAACTTTCAATTACTTGTTGTATATTATCATTGTTCCATTCTGGTCCTTCTAAGCATTTAAGTTTGAAAGTCAAAGCCGACAAGTGATCTAAAGCACCATTTTTACGAAAAGTTTTTTTATTGTTTTCAGTGAAATTCAAAGGTCGTGATAAAAGCAAATATTCTGCTTGATCGGCAAGGTCAATTATGTTTTTGGAACGAGATTTTAAAGATGGCATTGCATCAAGTAATCTTTTCGTTAATGCACCATTTAATTTGTATTCATTTTTACTTTTTATTACCGTGGTGAGTAAACTTAATAGGGTTTCATCATTATCTCTCATAATGTGCTGTCCATTGATGTAATCCATTTTATCAAAGTCCAAACGAGCAGGTGCAGAGTTTACTCCTTTCATAGAGAAAACCTTTGTGATGCTTTGTTCATCAAAGTAGAGTTCATCGTCACCATGTGACCAGCCTAATTTTAAGAGGTAGTTTTTTAAACCACTAGGTAGATACCCCATGTCTCTATATTCTTGTACGCTTAGTGCGCCATGACGTTTCGATAACTTTTTTCCATCTGGACCATGTATTAAAGACAGGTGCGCCCAGGTTGGAATTGTCCACCCTAGAGCTTCATAAACCATTGCTTGCCGTCCAGCATTAATTAAGTGATCATCACCTCTTACTACGTGAGTAATATTCATGTCATGATCATCAACGACAACTGCAAGCATATAAGTTGGGGTTCCATCTGCTCGCAGTAAAACAAAATCATCAAAATTTGTATTATCCCAATTTATACTACCTTGGACTAGGTCTTCTATTTGGGTGTTTCCATCTGGCACACGAAAACGAATAGTATAAGGTTTATTTTGTTCTAATTTTTTGTTTCTGTACGGGCTCCTAAATGATTTTCCTGTTTTTAAGGCTTTTGTACGAAGTGTTTCCAATTCTTCTTTAGTCGAATAGCATTTGTATGCAAATTGACTTTCTAAAAGCTTGTGAGCTGCTTTAATATGGTGCTCTTCATTAGCGGATTGAAAAATTATTTCCCCATCATGTTGAATTTCTAGCCAGTTTAATCCCTCGATGATTGCGTCTGTTGCTTCTTTGGTAGATCTAATCTTATCTGTATCCTCAATACGGAGATGAAATTCACCATTAAGACTTTTGGCAAAATAATAATTAAAAAGAGCTGTTCTAGCGCCACCAATATGAAGGAAACCAGTAGGAGAAGGGGCAAACCGAGTTATAATTTTTTTTACTGACATTAATAAACATTTTTTGTTGTTTGAAGTTAAGCGTATCTCATATGAGAAAACTAATTAACAGAATTAAATTCTTATTTTAATGGATAATTATGTTGAATTGCTATTCTAGAAGTAAACTGAGTTAGAAGTTTATTAATAATTTAGACAATTTAATTATATTTACGTACTAGACCAACCAAAATACCCTGCACATTAACTCTATCTGGACCAAAAACTTTAGTCTCATAATTCTTATTTTCGGGTATCAATTCAACTGAATTTCCGGAAGCATATATTCGTTTTAACGTAGCTTCTTCTTGATCCACTAACGCAACGACTATCTGATTATTGCGGGCGGTAGATGATTTCTTTATCACAACAATATCTCCATCTAGGATTCCTGCCTCAATCATTGAGTCTCCTTCGACTTCAAGCGCAAAATGATTTATTCCCATCATAGTGGCAGGAACAGAGATCTTGCTGTAGCTGTCTTCTATTGCTGCTATAGGGTTGCCAGCCGCTATTTTTCCTACAAAAGGTATTTCGTGCTCATCGTTAGCTGGTTCCGGAGCATGAGTACCTTTGAAATTATAAGGGGTGCTTTTTAAAACTTCTATTGCCCTTGCTTTATTGGGTAGGCGACGGATAAAACCTCTATCTTCTAGAGCGGTGATTAATCTGTGTATACCTGACTTAGAGGCTAACCCTAGACTGTCTTTCATTTCATCATAGGAGGGAGTAATACCTGTTTCTTTTATTTTTTTATCAATAAGAAGAAGTAGTGTCTTTTGTTTTTTTGTAAGCATAATTAACCTCGAACAAAATGGCAACATTTAGGTTTGTTCTATAGTTGTTCTCTATAAAGTCAAGCTTTTTACTTTATTTTGTAAAGCATTTAAAATACTGGCTTTCGTTTTTCCAAAAAAGCTTCATATCCTTGTCGAAAATCTTTGCTATCGAACGCACTATTTATTTTTTTATCTATTGCAGTACTTGCTTTTATCTTTCCGTTTTCAATTTCGCTTATAATTTCTTTTGTTATCATAAGTGAATTCGGAGAATTATTGGCCAGTAAGGCAGCATACTCTAAAGTTTTCGCCTCTAATTCTTTAGTTGAGAATATATGATCTAAAATACCAAGCTTTTCAGCTTCATCAGCTTTTATAATTCGTGCTGAAAAAAGCATATCTTTAGCTTTAGAAAGTCCAACGGTCGAAACTAGTCTTTTTATTTCTGAATATGGATATACAATACCTAATTTAGCAGGAGTAACAGCTAGGAAGGCATTTTCTGATGCTATGCGTATATCACAAGCAAGAGCTAAACCACAACCACCGCCTACAGCTCCCCCTTCAATCATAGCTATTGTTGGCCTTGGAAAGTGCATGAGAGCATTAAATGCTTTATTGATCGACGTACTGAAATCTTGAGATGAATGAGGGGTAGAGAAGATAGTTTTAAACTCAGAAATATCCCCTCCTGCGCTAAAAGATTTCCCTTCACCTCTCACGATTAGAACCCTTAGAGTCTTATCTTTTTTTAATTTTTGAATAACCTCAGGTAGATTTTTCCACATCCTTAATGAAAGTGCATTTCTTTTTTTTGGATTGGAAAACTCAATCCAAGCTATATGCTTGGTGAGATAGCCTGAATTAATTGCACCCTTCATTTTATAAAGTTATTTAAAGTCATACTTATATCATTTTCTCTCATTAGGCTTTCTCCAATAAGAAAACCGTGCGCTCCTTGTTTTTGTAATTTTTTTATATCAAATCTGGTATTTATGCCGCTTTCTGCAATTAGGGTTGTGCCTTTTGGAGATTTATTAGATAATTTTCCAAACGTATCCAGCGACGTTTCGAAGGTACGTAAATCACGATTATTTATCCCTATTAAATCTGCACCTAATTTAATTGCTCGCTCAAGTTCGTTATTATTATGGGTCTCAACAAGAGCATCCATTCCCATTTTTTTGGTCTCATTTAATAAAAGTTTAGCTGTTAAATCATTTACCATGGCCATAATTATTAGTATGCAGTCTGCCCCCATTAATCGACTTTCAGTTATTTGAATTGGATCGATCATAAAGTCTTTTCTTAATAGTGGAAGTTTAGTTGTTTCTCTTACTTGTTTAAAAATTTCATTTGAACCTTGGAAACCAGGCTTATCTGTTAATACTGAAATGCAAGTTGCACCCGCACTTTCAAATTCCTTGGCTATTCTTACAGGATTAAAATGATTGCAAATAACACCTTTTGATGGGCTAGCTTTTTTTATTTCTGCTATCACCGCTGTGTGCTTACTATTTTTTATGGCTTTTAAAAAACCCTTGGGGGCAGCAATATTTTGTGCAGAATGCCTTAACGTCTCAATTGTGGTAGTAGATTTCAATAACAGAACTTCATTTTTTTTATAGGCTGCGATTTTTTTTAGTACATCCGGTGCATCCATCAATGTATTACTCATTACTGATTGTTACCAGTTTTTGAAGTGTATCTTTTGCTGCTCCACTATCAATGCAATCAGTGGCTATCTTAATTCCAGTTTCTATATTGTCAGATATACCTGATATCATAAGGCTTACTCCGGCATTTAAACGAACTATATCTCTATATGGATCTTTAATGCCATCAAGTAAATTCATCAATGCGTTAGCATTTTTATCAGGATTTCCACCTTTCAATTTATCTAAATCAACGATTTTTATTCCGAATTCTCTTGGGTCTAGAGTAAAGTTGCGTATTTCTCCGTCCTTTACTTCAGAAACATTAGTGAGTCCTGTTGTAGTAATCTCATCTAATCCATCATGGCCGTGAACTACCCAAACATGCTGAGCATTGAGTCTGTTAAATGCTTCAGACATTAGCTTTCTCCAATCGTCGTCACATACGCCGACCAGCATTTTCTTTGTTCTTGCAGGATTACTCATTGGTCCTAGTAAATTAAATATGGTCCTTTTTCCCATTATTTTGCGGGCGGATGCAACAAAACGCATTGCGGGATGGTGGTTAGGCGCGAAAAGAAACCCTACACCGCACTTTTCAACACATTCAATAATTTTCTCTGGTTTTACGTTTAAGTTGACACCCAGATGGGAAAGCGTATCGGCAGTACCAGTTAAAGAGCTAGCTGCACGGTTTCCATGCTTTGCTACTCTTGCACCTGCACTAGCTGAAACGATAGAAACAGCCGTTGAAATTGATAAAGTTTTAAGACCTGTTCCGCCGGTTCCTACGATATCCATGGCATCTGGTATTTTGATACCAGCCATGTTCTCTCTCATTATATCAACACCTATTTTGACTTGTTCAGCGGTGAGACCTGAGTTATTTATATCTTCCAGAAAAGTAATAATTTCTTTTTCACTTTTTTTGCCTAATAAAATAGAGCGCATATTTTTTTCAAAATTAGTCAAAGTATACCGGAGATTTTTAAAAATTGATTGATTAACTCATGGCCATTTTCTGATGCTATAGACTCAGGGTGAAACTGAAGGCCATATACAGGTCTAGTTTTATGATTAATAGACATAATTTCTTGATCATCAACCCAAGCATTTACTTCTAAGCAATCAGGGAGTGTCTCACGGTCTATAGACAAACTATGATATCTGGTTGCTTTAAATGAACCTTGTATATCCTTAAATAAGCCAGAACTGTCATGGTGAATGGTTGATGTTTTGCCATGCATGATTTCTTTTGCTTGAATAACTTTTCCTCCTAAAGCTTGACCTATAGATTGGTGACCTAAGCAAATTCCCAGTATCGGTAAATCCTTGGGTGCTTGAGTAATTAAATCAAGGCATATGCCCGCTTCATTTGGTGTACATGGTCCTGGCGAAAGTAGAATGCCATTAGCGCCGATTGATATAGCATCAGAAGCACTAATTTCATCGTTGCGAACTACTTTTGTTTGCGCACCAAGTTCTTGAGCATAATGAACTAAATTATACGTAAAACTATCGTAATTATCTATAACTAGCAGCACATTTAATCCTAATCAAAACTTCCACTTTGTTCCGCTGCTTTGAACAAAGCTGCAGATTTGTGTAGGGTTTCTTCAAATTCTAATTTTGGTTTAGAGTCCATAACTATTCCAGCTCCGGCCCTTACGTGTAGTATCTTGTTTTTAATAATTCCTGTTCTCAAAGCAATTGCAGTATCCATGTCTCCATTTGACCCTATATATCCAATTGCACCTGCATAAATACCGCGTTTTTCATCTTCTAACTCATTTATTATCTCCATTGCCCTAACTTTAGGTGCTCCCGATACCGTTCCTGCAGGAAAACCAGCAAATAATGCAGTAATTGCATCGCAGCCATCTAGTATTTCTCCCTCAACATTTGACACTATATGCATAACGTGACTGTACCTTTCTACTATGAACTTTTCAGTGACTTCCACAGTGCCTGGTTTTGCTACCCGCCCAACATCATTTCTACCTAAATCTAAGAGCATAAGGTGCTCTGAGCATTCTTTCGGATCGCTAATTAAGTCTTTTTCATTTTGTAGGTCTTCACTTTCAGTTTTCCCTCGAGGCCGAGTTCCTGCTATTGGTCTTATGGTTATTTTTTTATTTCTGAGTCGAACTAATATTTCTGGACTGGAGCCAACAACACTATGATCATCAAAATTTAAAAAGTACATAAATGGTGAAGGATTTAGTCTTCTTAAGGACCGATAAAGTGAAAAATCTTTGTGTTTATATGGCGCAGAAAACCTTTGACCAATAACAACCTGAAAAACGTCGCCTGATAGTATGTAATTTTTTGCTTTATTAACTTTATCTGAGAATATTTTTAGGGATGTCCCCATCTTTGGAATTATACCTTGAATATCTGAATTTTGGTTAATATTGTTATTTATAGGCTTGTTTAATTCTCTTATTACCTGGTGAATTTTGTTAACAGCACTGTCATAACTTCCTGAGGCGTAAACAGGAGAGGCAATAATAATTTCTTGTGCTATAGAATCAAAAATTGCCACTAACGATGGCCTTACCATAATAGCATCTGGTGTATTGATAGGGTCTTCTGAATTAGTGGGTAAATTTTCTACCTGGCGTATTAAGTCATAGCCCAAATAGCCAAATAGCCCAGCTGCCATTGGAGGTATTCCTTTTGGTAAAACAAAGGAACTTTCTTTCTGTAAAGACCTCAGTGACTCAATAGGTTTTTTTTTCGATTGTTTGAATTTACCGCCATCTCTAGATATTTCACTAATATCTCCCGAGGATTTCCATATAATATCAGGTGAAAAGCCTAAAAAAGAATATCTCCCTCGAATTTCACCGCCTTGAACAGACTCAAACAGAAAAGAGTAAGGTTTGTTTTCAGCGATTTTTAAGAAAGCTGATACAGGGGTGTCTATATCATTTATAATTTTAGCATATACTAGCTGAGGTTTTGAAGGATTGAAATCTTCGGGGGTTGGAGTAATTTGATACGTCATCTTTACTCTTCTGCAATACCCAAAACAACTTTAACTTTTTCTGGGTATTCACTTAAAGTTTTATCCTTCAAAATGGCTTGTTGGTAAGCGTTCTGAACGTCGTTACTTATCTCCTGAGATGATCGATCTTGTATTATTTTAAGTATTTCACCTGTTGGAAACTCTTCACTTGATAGTACTTCTTCTAGAATAGCAATTTGCTTGGTATTCTTTGTAGGTGCATCGCCTTGAACGACTGCTCCCTTATTAGAATCAAAAATATCTATAACAATGCTATTTCCTAAATTTTGTGGTGGTTGCCCTCTGATAATTATTTGTTCTGTGATTGATTTATTTTTGAGATTTAATACTACTTCTTTCAAAGTTAAACCCTCATTAATATCTTTAACAATTTCAGTCGCTAGTGAGTTAAGTAGAGTATTCTTTTGTGACTGTTTCCATGCTCGAGTTGCTGGATACTTTACTTCTTCATAAGGCATTCTTTGACTGTCTATAATTTCATCAACTCTAACACTTGCATATCCACCATTCCGGGTTTCAAAGAGATCAGTTTCGAAGCCTAAGTCGGCAATAAAAGTTTCCTCTAAAATGCTTTCATCAGAAGCAATTCCTGGTATTGCCTCTAAGCCATTCATTTTTATACCGGTTTGATCTGATCCTGATCTATCAATGAAGTTATAATATGAAAGGGGCCAATTAATAGAATCAGATATTTCCTCTAAGGTCAAACCATCTGTCATTAAGTCCTCTATGGTACCGGTTATATCATATATTTCTTCTTGTGCCTTTTCAGTCAGAAGTGTTTGACGAAGAGCTTCTTTTTGTAATTCATAGTTTGGTGATTCAGCAGGAGATATTGATGAAACATTAATAGCGTACCAATTTCCTAAACTACCGAGTATTGATTTAGATTCTGTTTCATTCATCTTGAATGATTCTTCGGCTGTAATTGGATCTAAAATTTGGTCTTTAACTACATTTGTGTAGACTTCAGGCTGTATCAAACCGAGAGTGTTGGCCACAGAATTTGGATCTTGGCCCGAGGATAGCATATCCGCTGCTTTCTTTGCTGAGCTTTCATCAAGGGCAGTTATCTGAATAACCGTTCTCTTTTCTGGTGCTCCTAACTCTCCAAGGTCTATTTTGTATTGAAATGCGGCTAAAATTTCATCTTCAGAAACTTTCATATCTGGAATGATGTCGAAAGGTTCAAGACGTAGTAGTGTTATTTTCCTGTATTCAGGGGCAGTATAAGCATAGCTGAATTCGTCGATAAAGCTTTTTAGTTCAGCCTCGGTTGGCGACTTTGCATCTATTATATCATCGTGTGTAAGAGTAATAAAACTTATCTTTCGTTGTTCAGTGACATACCTGTAAAGTTGGGTTGAGTATATTTCTGGAACTGAAATTCCGCCAATAATAGCTGGAATAGTTTGCTGCCTACGGAGCGTGTTATAAATATCTTTTTCAAATTGATTTCTTGTGATGCGATTTTGGGCTAACAAACTGTCCATTTTTTCTTCACTAAACTCTCCCGTTAAGTCATTTTGAAAGTTAGCTATTTCTTTTACCACGTTTCTTGCTGTTCTCCTGTTAACCCCAACACCTAAGTCGTTAGCATCTATTTCGATAATTTCATTAGTAACTAATTCCTGGAGTACTTGATTGTGGAGGCCGCTTTTATATGCCTCTGCATTTGTGATTGAGGTTCCATTATCTCTGTTTTGTGTCTGCAATTGGCGTTCGAATGCTTCTGTAAATTCTTGAGAGGTTATATCGGAATCTCCAATGGTAACTATTGAGTCTCCAGCGCGGGCAGTAAATACGTCGTTTACACCCCAGACAGCAAATGCGACAACTAGCAAGCCTACCAGAATTGCTACCATAAAGTTACGAATTTTTTCGCCTATAGTCTTCGTCATGTTTAGGTCCTATTCAATTCAGTATTTACTTACCTGTGGGGAAGACTTGATTCAAGTGCGATTAACCTTGTTATATCGTTTTTATGTAGGCATTATTATAAAAAGTGCGAAGGATTAATTATGAAAAAATTAATTGTGGGTAATTGGAAAATGAATGGTGAGCCTGAGTGTTCAAGCAAACCAACGAAATTTGATGAGATCTACCCATCACATGCTCGCGACCATCTTGATATTGTTCTATGTCCTCCTTCATTATTAATTCCTGGAATGATGGAATTATGCAGGAATGCTAATATCCAATTAGGTTCTCAAAATTGCCACTATCTCGATAAGGGTGCTTACACAGGGGAAATAAGTGCTGGTATGTTGAAAAATTTTAACGTCAAGTTTGTTATTTTAGGTCATTCGGAAAGAAGGGCTATGGGGGAAACCAGTGAAGAAGTATCCCTTAAAGCAATAAAAGTTTCAGAAGGAGATTTGACTCCAATAGTCTGTGTTGGTGAGAATTTAGAAATTAGAAATGCCGGTCAAGCTCATAAGTTTGTTTCAGAGCAAATTGAAAGATCAATTGCTACGTTAAACAAAGACTTAATTATAGCCTATGAGCCAATTTGGGCAATTGGAACCGGTGTAACTGCTTCCATTGATGATATTAGAAATATGCATATTGAGATTAGAGAAATAATAGGACCTGATATAAAAATCTTATATGGAGGGTCTGTGAATACAAAAAATGCAGCTGACATCTTAAAAGTAGAAAATGTTAATGGCGTACTTGTGGGGGGCGCCAGTTTAAATATGGTGGACTTTGCATTTATTGCTAAGGCGGCTGGATAGTTTTTTTATTCAAAGGAGTATAATTTGTGAAGACTTTCAATAGTATAAAAGTGATAAATTATTATCTCTTTCTTTTGTTTATCTATTTGTTGATGTTAATAAATGTGAGTGCAAAAGAGTTGCCTTCTCCGGTAAATGAAGTTTCGATCACAACGCAAAAGCTTTTAATTGAAGACTGGGCTGTTGATTTGGATGCACCCTGGGGGGTTAGTTTTATTGCTGAAGGACTAGCACTCATAACAGAGAAAAAGGGTAATTTACTATTAGTTACACCAAACTCGAAAAGGAAAGTAATAGGAATTCCGACTGTAGCGAATAAAGGGCAGGGTGGGTTGCTTGATGTAGCATTAGACCCAAATTATAGTAAGAATGGTTGGGTTTATCTAAGTTTTTCTGATGCAGATAAAAATTTTCCAGAAAAAACAATGACCAAAATTGTCAGAGGAAAGCTATCTTACAGCTCAGATGCTGTAGTTTGGAAAAACGAAGAGGTTTTATTTCAGGCTAAGCCTGAAGATTATATGAATACTGGATTTCATTTCGGATCCCGAATATCTTTCGATAATAATGACCATCTGTATTTTGGTATAGGTGATCGTGGTGTAATGGATATGTCTCAATCTCTGAATGTACCTAATGGAAAGATTCACAGAGTAAAAACTGACGGCACCATTCCCAAAAATAATCCTTTTAATGATGGTCGTAGTAAGTACCCGTCAATTTATACTTACGGTAACAGAAACCCTCAGGGTATCGTGGTGCACCCAGTTTCAAATATTGTTTGGGAAACCGAACACGGACCGAAAGGGGGAGATGAGTTAAATGTTATCAAGCCCGGTTTGAATTATGGCTGGCCTAAAGTTTCGTATGGAATTAATTATGATGGATCTGTTCTGACAGAATTTGTTGATTTACCCGATATGGAACAGCCTAAAAGCTATTGGACCCCATCAATAGCGGTCAGCTCCTTGGAGGTATACAAAGGGGAAATGTTTTCCGAGTGGAAGGACCACCTTCTGGTGGGGGCTCTGGCGGATCAGTCGGCTAGGGTAATAAAAGTTAAAAATGGGAGTTATATCTCCGAGGAAATCTTGATCAAAGATTTGGGCAGAGTTCGAGACGTAACACCGGGTCCTGATGGCGCAATTTATGCATTGTTGCCCAGTAAAATGATAAGGATTTCGCGTTAATATGAACACATATAAAGAAAAATTATTTTTAGGGTATAGAAACTTTATATCAGGTAAGGCCAAACTGCAAAGAGATCTATATCAAGATCTCATTATTAATGGTCAAAAACCTAAAATTATGGTGATTTGCTGCTCTGATAGTAGAGTAAATCCTTCAGATATTTTTAATGTAAATCCGGGTGATATATTTGAACACCAAAACGTAGCAAATATTGTGCCAAGTGTTGATAGTTTAGGTAGTTCTTATGGTACTTTGGCCGCTGTCGAGTATGCGGTGATGGCCCTTAAGGTAGAGGTTATTATAGTTATTGGGCATGAAGCTTGCGGAGGCATCAAGGGTTGTCTTGATGGTATGGGCTACAACGCTTCTGGATATGTAGGAAAGTGGGTTTCTGTTTTTAACGAAGTCCGTGAAAAGTTAATTCAGCAGCATATTCCCAAGGAAAAGTTACAAATAGAAATGGAGCTTGAGGGAGTTAGGCAGTCATTAAGAAATTTAATGACTTATAAATTTGTCGAAGAAGCTGTAAATTCTGGGCAACTTGAATTGTTGGGAAGTCATTTTTCAGTATCAAACAGAGAGTTGAGCATTATGAATAGCAATGGAGAATTCAATTCTTTAAAATAATTATTGCTATTTTTCAAAGATTTGTGAATGATACTTAAAGCTTTTGAACTCGATAGCATTTCCTGATGGGTCATTAAAAAACATCGTTGCTTGTTCGCCCTTTTGGTTTTTAAACCTTATGTAAGGCTCAATTATAAAGCTTAAATCTTTTGATATTAAACGGTCTTTGAGTGTGTGCCAATCGTTCCATTCTAAAACTGCCCCAAAGTGACGAACAGGTATATCTTTACCGTCTACAAGGTTGGTTGGTTCATTTGATAAGTAGCTTTTTTCAGATAAATGAAAGCTCAGTTGATTACCAAAAAAATTGAAATCGATCCATGTTTTTGCCTCGCGTCCAGTCGAGCACCCTAAAATATTAGTATAAAATAATCTCGTATCTTCCTTGTTTTTCATTGGATATGCTAAATGAAATATAGCCCTTTTTGCTTTGTTTTTATGCACATCTACCTTTTTACCAAGCTCAGTAGTAACTTTAAGAAAATCAGTCATTTACTGGTCCATAAGCGTATGTGCCACCGGCTTCTAAGGCAGAAATATAAGCTTTTCTTTTGTGAATTTTGTTAACATAATCATCACAGGCATCATATTCAGATAGCAAACCTTTAGATTTTGCCGCTTCTAGAGGAAAGATCATCTGAATGTCAGCTCCGGTAATTTTGTCACCTGCAAAATATTCATATTTAGTTAGTTGTTGTTCGCAATAATCTAGTACTTTTTTTATTTCACTTGATATCATAGGCTGCAGTGGCTTGCCTGCTTCGCCGAGGAAACCTGTGAAAAGTGCAAGTAATAGGGGGAGCATTGCAGACCCTTCAGCAAAATGTAAAAAATGAATATAACTGTTGTAAGACCTGTCTGTTTTTTTTGGTAAAAATTTATTTTTATCATATTTACTCAATAAATATTCAATTATTGCCCCAGTTTCTGCAATTATTAATTGACCATCTTCAATAACTGGAGATTTACCTAAGGGGTGTATTGCTTTAAGTTCTTCAGGTGCCCTGTTTGTAGTGGTGTCTCTTTGATAGTGCTTTATATTGTAATTTACTTTTAGCTCTTCAAGAAGCCAGAGTATTCTTTGAGAACGTGAATTATTTAGGTGATGAATAGTTATCATAATATTATTTCCAATAATCTGAAATCCAGCTTGCTGGTTTTATGTATTTGTAGATCTTTTTATACCATGGAGAGGGCCAAATTCCTAACAATGCCTCATCTTGATCTGGCTTTCCAGTAAAAGCAACAATCCGTGCATGTTTGGGTAAGTTGGGTTTCTTTAAAAAATTTATTGGCCATTTGGGAATTATATTATGTTTAAAACTTAAGCACCATTCACTTGGCCAAAATACCATGTTAGGTATTACTTTAGATATATATACTTGTTCTATTCTGTAATTATTTAAAATTTTATGTGGGTGAAGATTTATTTTTTCATATATGTGTGAATATTTACCCGATGGGAATCTAAAACACGACGTATTTCCTATGTTTTTCCCGATTTGCGTCCAATTTTCAATTACACAATACTTTCCTGGTTTATAATCAAATAAGTCATCAATATTACCAGTTATTACCAAATCAAGATCGAGAAAAAGAATATCCCCGCTTAGATCTAAAAGTGGATACTTCCACATAGTGAGTTTGCGCCATGGAGTTTCGATATAGTTTTTGGGGAGGTTAATATCTGGAATACTTGTTGTTATAATGTCAGCATCGATACCCTTAGGGTTATCTGTAAAACATACGAGTCTAGTTTTCCTTTTAGTATGCCGCAGAATGCTATGGTATAGACGATTAACAAACTCGGGACCATATCTATCCCCCCATTTCATGCAGATAATTGTTTGCATAATATTACTCTTCAGAGTTCATCATTTTTGTTCTGAGAGATCTGAATTCTGTTCCTTCGTACCAATTGGGCCACATGGTTGAATTAGCCAAATTATAACCAAGTTCGTATAGTATTTCAGAAGTTTGTTTTATGCCAGATAAGTCCCAAGTATCATTATATTCATCGGCTGGTTTGTGGTATCGGTTTTTAGTATAATCTTCAGAAAAATCCTCTCCAAATATAAGGCCATAATCCTCATGTTCATTTCCTGGGTCAGCGTAAAGCATCGGAACCCCTTTTTTTGCTAGGCTTATGTGATCTGAGCGATAGTAGTAACCGGCCTCAGGCTTGTCATCTGGAACAATATACATATTCCTACGATCTAAAGTGCTCTCTAGTAAGTCTTCTAATTCAGAGGCTCCGTAACCAATAACTTTCATATCTTTTGTTCTTCCTAATGGAAGCATAGCATCGATGTTTATACCAGCTATAGTGTTTTTGAGAGGTACTAGTGGTTCCTCGGCATAGTAAGCGGACCCTAAAAGACCAGACTCTTCCGCGGTAACAGCTAAAAATAAGGCAGATCTTTCTGGCTGCATGCCGGTCTTAAATGCCTCTGCTATTTCAATAATGGCCGCGGTTCCTGTAGCATTGTCAACGGCGCCATTATAAATCTTATCAGGACCTTCGATTTCTAAATTCATACCAAGGTGGTCCCAATGAGCCATATATAATACGAAATCCTCTGGGTATTTTGAGCCTATTACACCACCAGCCACGTTCCTTGATACTGTCGTTTTAATGTTTTGTTTTAGAGAAGCAGATAATGTCAGTCTTGGAATTGATAGTGCTTTAAAGTTATTTTCTGTCGCATTCGCTTCTAAGTCCTTAAGTTTGAGTCCAGCTTTTAAGAGTAATTCCTCTGCTTTACCGTAAGTCATCCATCCTTCCAGAGCAGTTCTAGATACCCCTTTATCCGGCCTTACAAGATCATATTGCTCTCCAGACCACGAGCCAGATACAACTTGCCAACCATAAGATGCCGGTGCTGTTTTATGAATGATAATAGCTGCTGCTGCACCCTGCCTTGCGGCTTCTTCATATTTATATGTCCACCGGCCATAATACGTCATTGCATTGCCCTTGAAGAGCGTTTCGTCCTGAGTTGCAAAACCTGGATCATTTATGAGAATTAAGACCGTTTTGCCTTTTACTTCAATTTCAGAATAATCGTTCCAATTATATTCAGGAGCATTAATGCCGAAGCCCACAAAGACTAATTCACTACTTTTTATATCTATATTTTCATTTAACCTTTTAGTCCAATAAACTGAATTTTTTTTATCATTTCCATCAAAAACACTTTCCCTATCAAAGTTTATGTTCATTTGAGAGTTGGGCAACAGAGTTTGTGCTGTTAATTCTACAGATTGAAAGTATGATCCATCAGAACCCATGGGTACTAGTCCAATTGAGTTCATTTCATCAGCTATGTATTGCGATGCAGCAATGCCGCCGGGTGTACCAGGTGCTCTTCCCTCAAAATTATCAGACGATAATTCTTTAATCCTTAAGCTTAAGTCTTGTTCTGTTATTTCACCTGAGGAGACGACATCAGAAGTTTCAGTGAGCTTAGAGCAGCCAACAGTTAAAGAAAACATTAAGCTCAGAGTAAGTGTGGTTATAAGGATTTTTATCATTGAATGCCTTTTTCGTTGTAAATTATTATTAACTGACTAATCATATTACAGTAAAACTAAAAGCCTTAAAGCGATTGTCAACTTAGGTAGATATTATGAATTTTTTAAAATTAGCCCTCATCGGATGTTTTTGTATGGCCCTGCCTGCAAGAGCAGAAAGCCTTATGGATGTTTACAAACACCTGCACGCCAACCCTGAGTTATCGAATATGGAAAATGAAACTGCGAATTATCTTGCAGATAAAATGGATAATTTGGGCTTTGAAGTTCATAGAGGTTTTGGCGGTACGGGAGTTGTTTCTATACTAAAAAATGGCCCAGGAAAAACTATAATGGTGAGAGCGGATATGGATGGTCTGCCTGTTTTAGAGACAACGGGTCTAAGTTTCGCTAGTAAGGTAGTAAAAAAAGATCGTTTTGGAGATTTACATCCGGTCATGCATGCATGTGGACATGATGTACATATGACAACTTTTCTTGGGACTGCCATCGAAATGATAAACAACCAAGATAAATGGTCTGGCACTCTTATAATGATACTTCAGCCTGCTGAGGAGATTAGTCATGGTGCTAAAGACATGTTAAAATATGGTTTATTTGAGAAATTTCCTGTGCCTGAATACAATCTGGCACTTCACGTTAATTCCGCCATGCCGGCTGGGACAGTTGGTATTTCATCAGGCTATGCATTAGCTAATGTAGACTCAGTTGATATCACAGTTAAGGGAGTAGGCGGTCACGGTGCATACCCGCAAACAACAAAAGACCCTATAGTTTTAGCTTCGCAAATTGTTCTCGCATTACAAACAATAGTAGCGCGGGAAGTGGATGCTCAAGACTCTGCTGTAGTTACAGTGGGTTCAATTCATGGAGGGGCTAAGCATAATATAATCGGCGAGCAAGTTAAGCTTCAGCTTACAGTTAGGTCATACTCGGATGAAACTCGAAACATGTTGCTAAATTCTATTCGAAGAATTGCTGAAAATATGGGACGTGTTGCTGGTTTGCCAATTGATAAATTGCCAGTTGTTGAGTTACAAAATGAATATACACCGGCAACTTACAATGACCCTAAGTTATCATCTAAAGCAATGAATTTTATGAGTGAAGTAATTGGTAACGAGAATGTTTTATCTACTCCACCAGTCATGGGGGGAGAGGACTTCGGACGCTATGGAAGAACATCTGAAAGGGTGCCGGGTTTGATTTATTGGCTTGGTGCAGCTGATCCTATAGAATTTGAAAATGCCCGAAAAGAGGGCCGGCAAATGCCCTCACTGCATTCACCATTTTTTAAACCAAATTCAACGATAGCTATTCCTGTTGGCGTAAAAACCATGACTAAAACTGTAACCAGTTTGTTTAATGAGTAGTTTTTTCTGGACTTCTGCTCATATGCATTTAATTGCATAACAAAAATCTTTTAAAGGATAGTTTATGTCATTGCCTCCAATACTGCAAAATTTAGAAATTCCTATTGTGGCCGCGCCTATGTTTATTGTATCAGGTCCTGAGCTTGTTATCGCTCAATGTAAAGCCGGTATAGTTGGTTCCTTTCCCGCATTAAATGCAAGGCCAGCTGATGAGCTTGAAAAATGGATAGTCAGAATAAAGTTGGAGTTAGAGCAGTATCAAAAAGATAATCCTGATAAAAAAGTTGCTCCTTTTGCTGTGAACCAAATTTGCCACCCTTCTAATAACCGTTTAGAGCACGATAATGAAGTTTGCAGAAAGCACGAAGTTCCAATTATTATAACTAGCCTTCAGGCAAATCAGGATGTTTATGACTCTACACATAGCTATGGTGGCATCATTTTGCATGATGTGGTTAATATTCGTCATTCTAAAAAAGCTCTATCAATGGGTGCTGATGGTTTAATAGCTGTTTGTTCTGGCGCAGGGGGGCATGCGGGTCGTTTGTCGCCTTTCGCTTTAATTCCTGAAATACGCCAGTTTCACCATGGGCCTTTACTTTTATCAGGTTCGATATCTACGGGGGGTTCAGTCGCAGGTGCTCTGGCTATAGGGGCTGATCTAGCATATATAGGAACACGGTTCATAGCATCTAAAGAAGCAAATGCAGTAGATGGGTACAAACAAGAAATCATTGATAGCTCAGGTGAGGATATAGTTTATTCAAGTTTATTTACTGGAGTTCATGGTAATTACTTAAAAGGTTCTATCGAAAAGGCCGGTTTGGATCCAGCTAATTTGCCAACTGCAGACAAGTCTTCAATGAATTTTGGGTCTAGTGGTAATACGGATGCTAAGGCTTGGAAAGATATATGGGGTGCTGGACAGGGTGTTGGTTCGGTACATAATGCTCCATCAATGCAAGAGATAATAGATATTTTCAAAGTTGAATATGCTGATGCGCAGTCCAGAGTTAATATTTAGAACTGCATTTTTTGAATATTAACTGTTGGTTAGTATTCAAAATTACCTTACTAATCGTGAACATTAACATTATAATAATTTTAAATAAAATCGGAGATAAAAATGTCAACAACTCTTCTGGGCTACCTACCTATGCTTATCATGGCTGTTTTGGGTTTAATTCTGGGAAAGATATTATTCTCTCAAAAGCCTGATCAGAGTGCTAAAAGCAATACTTCAAAAAGTGATACCTTAGATGCAGTAGACACTGATGAGACATATGCTCTTGAGTGGAGAAATAGATACCTAGCGGCTCGTGTGAAGTATCTTGAAGAGCGTCTGTCTGAAAAATCATCCCCTAAAGCAAAAGCAGCGGCCAAGCCTAAAGCAAAAGCAGCGGCCAAGCCTAAAGCAAAAGCAGCGGCCAAGCCTAAAGCAAAAGCAGCGGCCAAGCCTAAAGCAAAAGCAGCGGCCAAGCCTAAAGCAAAAGCAGCGGCCAAGCCTAAAAAATAATTTATTTAAGAATTATCAAGCTAGGTATGAGCGTTTAATTTCAGCTCTAAATTAAGTAACGATGGCGAATAAACCGCTGGCAAGATGAATTTTTATATGCAACAAGTTGCATAAGAAATATTAGGTAGTTGGTTAACATGTTCAAAGCACAGTCAGTAGCGATCACAGGAGCTCAGGGTGGCATTGGTCGTGCCTTGGCAGAAATGTTTATATCTAATGGAGCAAATGTATCCATAAGTGACTTAATCGATCCTAACGATGTTGGAAAAAAAATTGGGGCAGCATCTTTTAAGTGCGATGTTAGTGATGAAAAAGATATCAAGAATTTTATTCTTGGATCTGAAGAAATTAATGGTCCAATAGACATCTTTGTTTCTAATGCTGGGGTTGGTTATGGCGACCCAAAACACGCAGCCGATGCGAGTAACGAATACTGGGAATTAAGCTGGAAAATTAATGTCATGAGTTCTGTATATGCTTCTCGCTGCTTGATACCAGGTATGCGCAAGCGTGGATCGGGCCGTTTTGTAATAACTGCATCTGCTGCAGGCTTATTGAGTCAAATAGGAAGTTCCTCATATACAGCAACCAAACATGCTGCAGTCGGTTTTGCAGAAAGTCTGGCAATTCGTCATTGGGATGAAGGTATTAAAACTCACTGTATTTGTCCGCAATACGTCAAAACAAATATGACCAAGGGAATGCTGATGGCTGAAGGTCATCAAGATGGCTTATTGGAACCAGAAGATGTTGCTGAGGCCCTAAAGAACTCCATATCGGAAGATAAATTCATGGTCCTTTCACACCCTGTTGTGGGTGATTATTTTAAGAATAAAGCTAATAATTACGAGGCTTATATAAAGGGCATGAACAAGCTCAAACAAAAATTAGGTAGTAATCAACTACCAGATTAGAGGATAAAATGACAAGATTTGATTTTACAGATAAAGTGGTTTTAGTAGCTGGTGCAAGTCGAGGTATAGGTGAAGCGGTATCCCATGGCTTTGCTGAGCATGGAGCTACAGTTATCTGTTCGAGCCGTAAACAGGCTGATTGTGAGAAAGTTGCAGAAAAAATTCGTGAAAAAGGTGGTAAGGCAATATCTGCCGAATTGCACCTTGGAAATTTAGATCATCAAGAAAATATACTTTCTTTGATAAAATCGAAATTTGGACGTCTTGATGTTCTGATTAATAACGGAGCAACAAGTCCGCATTTTGGTCCAGCTCACGAAGCTAGTGAGGCTGCCTTTGATAAAACTATTCAAGTTAATACACGCGGGCCATATTTTTTATCCACTAAGTCCTTTCCCTTACTTAAAGAAAATGGTGGCGGAGCAATTATTAATGTTGCTTCTATTGACGGAATTCAACCTGCTGAATTTCGTGTAATATATGGTATGAGCAAAGCAGCTTTAATTGCTATGACAAAGGGTTTGGCAAAGGAGTATTCTCAACACGGTGTAAGAGTTAACGCATTGCTGCCAGGTTTTACTGATACAAAGTTAGCATCAGCATTAAAAGATAATCCTGCAATGGATATTTACGTAAAAATGAATCTTGCAATAAAACGTATGGCTCAACCCGAAGAGATGGTTGGTGCAGTTCTTTATATGGCCTCACAAGAAGCGAGTTATTATACGGGACAAAGCATGATCGTGGATGGCGGGGCAGTTATTTAATGACCTCAGAAAATCCTGTAGTTGAAGTTCGTTCAGGTGAAGAGTTTAACCTTGATGCGGTAGATTCTATTTTAAAGAGAGTTATTCCAGGACTTTCAGGGAGGGCGATTTTAAGTCAGTATAACTCAGGTGCTTCTAATTTGACGTATGCTCTTGATTATCCAGAGAGGCGAATGGTTTTAAGACGTCCCCCTTTTGGCGACAAACCAAAGTCAGGCCATGATATGCATAGAGAATATCGTGTAATGTCTGCATTAAAAGGCACTATACCTGTTCCAAATACATTGTTTTACTCAGGTGATGAATCGATTATAGGTGCTGAGTTTTATGTAATGGACAGATCAGAAGGGCATTTAATTCATACTGAAATACCAAATGAATGGAATTGGTCTAAAAAAGAAGTTAGGCAATTATGTGTTAATTTCTTTCAAAATTTAGTTGATTTACATCAAGTTGACTATCAGGCGATAGGCTTGTCAGACTTTGGGAAACCTATTGGTTATGTAAATAGACAAATTCTCGGATGGAATAGACGTTTCGAGAAGTCATGGACTAAAGATGTCGAGAAATTTGAAGATGTTCAAATTTGGCTCGTTGATAATATGCCAGCAACGGAACGAGGTGCGGCGATCATCCATGGTGATTATAGAATTGACAATTGCATACTTAGTAAAGGTGATCCAAGAAATATTGAGGCACTATTAGACTGGGAAATTTCTGCTCTTGGTGACCCTTTGATGGATTTAGGGAATACACTTGCTTATTGGATTGAACCTACAGATCCGGATTATATGAAAATGACCCTAAGGCAGCCTTCAACTGCTTCTGGTATGCTTACGCGTAATGAAATACTTGAATTTTATTCAGAGAAAACAGGATATGATATTAGTGGTTTTCAGTTTTATTATGTTTATGGAATATGGAGATTAGCAGTGATAATTCAGCAAATATACTCAAGGTACTACAAAGGTCAGAATGACAACCCACGTTTTAAATCCTACGGGGCTATGGCAACTGCTTTAGGTCAATTAGCAAGATACAAAATACAAACTGGTAAATTATAAATATGAGGATATGGTTATGACTTCTACAATGGACTTAGGTATGAGTGAACGCGTACGGCCTTTGGTTGAAAAAATAAGAGATTTCACCCGAAACTACGTTGCACCTTTGGATCATGAGTTTCATGAGCTGGTAGGAACGGCACCTGGAGGCAGGTTCGACCTTTCGGAGAGGCAATTAGAGATCATGGATACGGTTAAATCTGAAGCTCGCAAAAGGGGATTGTGGAATTTTTGGTTAACGGATTCTGATGAAGGTTTTGGGCTATCAACTGTTGAATACGCCTACATAGCAGAGGAACTAGGTTGGGTGCATTTGGCTTCAGAGGCCATGAATTGCAGCGCTCCTGATACAGGAAATATGGAAGTTTTGGAAAGATATGGAACTAATGGTCATAAAAAACAGTGGCTTGCACCTCTTCTTGAAGGTGATATTCGATCTGCATATTTAATGACTGAGCCTGATGTTGCTTCTTCAGATGCTACTAACCTTGAGTTTTCTGCAGTGAAAGATGGAGACGAATGGGTTTTGAATGGAGAAAAATACTGGTCCTCGGGAGCAGGTGATCCGAGATGTAAAGTTTATATTTTAATGGCTAAGACCCCTGATGAAAATCGATCAAAACATCAGCAACACTCTATGTTTGTTGTGGATGCATCTTTGGCAGGGATAGAAATTTTGCGCCCTATGAAGGTTTTTGGGCATGATGATGCCCCTCATGGTCACATGCATTTGAAATTCACTGATGTGAGAATTCCTGCTGATGCATTATTGATTAGAGAAGGTGCTGGTTTCGAAGTTAGTCAGGGGCGGTTAGGTCCTGGTAGAATTCACCACTGTATGAGATCAATAGGTCAGTCTGAGAAAGCGCTTGAGTTATTGTGCAGGCGCTCTCTAGAACGTGAAGCTTTTGGCAAACAACTTGCTTATTTAGGTGCTAATTTTGATATTATTGCTGAAGCCCGCATTAAAATAGAGCAAGCTCGATTGCTTTGCTTAAAAGCTGCATGGGCTATGGATACGATGAGCAAAAGAGATGCTGCCCCATGGATTTCTATGATTAAAGTTGAAGCTCCTAGGATGTCTCTTAAAGTAATCGACGAAGCAATGCAGATGTATGGGGGTACTGGGATTTCTCAAGATACGCCTTTAGCTACCATGTATCAGGGTCAAAGAACTCTTCGTTTTGCTGATGGTCCCGATGCTGTGCATAGAAGGCAAGTTGCCCGAAAAGAATTACGATCATATACTAATCAGAAGATTTAAAAATTTGAGATTTTAGGTGAGTTAATTAACACACTCACTCACCTAATTTAACGCATCGAATGCAACTTTTCCATTAACTATTGTCATCAGGGGCTCAGCATTGAGTATATCTGAACCTTGTACTTCAAGAATATCAGTATCAAATATTGTAAAGTCAGCTGTTTTTCCTATTTCAATGGTCCCGATTTTAGTTTCTTGAAAAGATGCATATGCTGGCCATTTAGTAAACATTTTAAGTGCCTCATGGCTAGTCACTTTTTCATTGTTATACCATGCGTCTGAAGTGAAACCATCTAAGCCTTTCCGTTCTATCGCGGCGTAAAACTCAATTCTTGGATCTCCTATCTCCACAGGTGCATCTGTACCCCCAGCTATAATCGACCCAGAGTCAATTAAGCTTCTCCAGGCATATCCACCAGCTAATCTATCTTTCCCGAGTCGATCTTCGGCAAAATATAAATCTCCAATGGCATGAGATGGTTGCATTGATGGTATAATTCCATATTTAGAAAATAGGGGTATATCTTCTCTGTGTAGTATTTGACTGTGTTCTATTCTCCAGCGCGGATCTGTTATTTTTCGATCAGCATGCGGTATTTGATCAAAAGCATTCTTATACCATCTTAATACTTCTCTGTTTCCGGAGTCGCCAATAGCATGAATATTTACTTGAACTCCTTCCTTTAAAGCTCTTTCCAGCATTATTTTAGCTTCTTTTTCTTTGAGTGTCATCAAGCCTGAGTTTGTTGGATCGTCACTGTAGGGTTCAATGAGCGATGCCCCTCTAGACCCTAAAGCTCCATCTGCGTATAGCTTTATTGCTCGAGTTTGAATTAGCTCATTAGAGTTTAAGTCATCATTATTTAGGACCTTAGGTAATTCATTTGGATTATTAACATCTACTGAATTATAAACTCTAATTTTAATTTTATTTTCATCGGCAAGACGGTTTAATATAACAATATCATCCGGGTCTACTGACATCGAGTGGATGCCTGACCAGCCTCTGGAAGCGTAAAGGTTAGCTCCAATTATATAGGCTTCTTCTTTTCTTTCAGGAGTTAATTTTGGTAATAGGTCATTAATAAGTTGTGATGCATTGTCTATTAACATGCCATCGGGTTTATTTTCATTTTCTATACCAAATGCTTCATCAAATTTATTTATTGCTCCGCCATAAGGCGCAGCCGTCGACATATTAATGCCCGATAAGTTTAATGCTTCAGAATTGACGACCACAGCATGTCCATCTGCTCTTTCCAATATGATAGGGTGGTCTTTGCTGATATCATCTAAGTCTAACTTATTTGGAAACCGCTTTTCTGGCCAATGGGTTTCAATCCACCCGCGGCCATAAATAGTTTCGCCAATGGGCGTTGTTTTGACAGCCTCAGCGACTTTTTCTTTTAAGTGCTTGATCGAGTTAACGCCTTCAAGGTTTAGAGTTACCTCACGAAGTCCTATACCTAGCAAATGCCCATGTGCATCTGTAAGTCCAGGGTACATGGCTGAGCCATCCAAATTTATTTCTCGTAAATTATTAAAACTTGCAGAATTACACCAGTCTCCAACATTCTCGCCGACGTAAACTATTTTTCCATTTTTTACGGCTACGGCCTCAACAATTGGCTTGTCATCATCAGCTGTGTATATAGTTCCTCCTGAGATGCACCAGTCATTCTCAGCTGCAACCTCTAATTGATTTGTCTTTGAACATGCTGATAAAACACCTAAAGCTGCTGTTGTAAATAAAATACTCTTGAACATCTTTTTATCTCTTTTTAATATTAATAGTTGAAGTTTGTGAATATCCCTAATCTCTTAGTACCCATTCTCAGCTAATTCCTGATAAAGTGTTTCACGTCGCAATTCGATATATTTTTTTATCGATATATCTTTTTCATCACAGAGCCCAGTGCTATTTTCCGCATCAATTGCTGATGCATTATAAATCAGTTCGCAGCCATCTGGATTTTCAGCATCAGTATTATTTATTGCATCTTCAAGTAGTTGATTTCTGGTCTCTAGAATGGGTGAAAGTATATCCCAGTCTAGTTTATTATCTAAAATAAATTTAATATCCCCATAGAGTATTTGTTTGTTGGTTGGTTCAGAGAAAATAATATCCCATAAAATAGGATTGATTACACTGTCGTTTATAGTTCTTTCAGTCCAATGGATTTTACCAGGAGATGGGAATGCATATGTGGTAGCTATGTCCCTCCAAGGTCTTGCCCAATCTGGTGAGCCCCAAGTAGTGGGATGATGATCACGTAAAACAAAATCATTATCATGTACAAGGTAGACCCACTTATCTTTTAGTGGATTGTAATACAGATAATAATTATTTCCTACTTTTACATAATGATCTACAGCGCCTAAAACGATTTCAGCTGCGTGAGCTTTTATGAAACCACGAACATCAAATTGCTCTGCTAATTCTGCTGCACTTGGGTTAGATTGAACAAATCGCATAAAATCTTGTAATATGCCCCTACCTTCAGCAATGCTTTTTTTCTTGGTTTTGAGATCATATTTGGGCTTATAGGGTTTAAATTGGGAAATTTCACCACCTTGGTCATTTATGTCTGAATTAACAAATGTTGGATTCATATAATTGTTACTACCTAACCATTCTTCTCTTGAGTCTGGGTCAGATTTTTCAACCCCAACTAAACAGTAATTGGGATCAAAAAATATGGTTGAGCCTTCGTAGGGAACACAATTTAATTTAGCTTCCTCTGTACCTGATAAGTCTGCTTCTGCGCCTATTTTAAAAAGGAAACCATTTTTGCCAAAATATCTTTTCATGAAAGGTTTATCAACTTGTTCTACCATCTGGAATACACCCATATTGAATGTCATCGGTAAATCTTTTCCATAAAGTTGGTTCTCACCAGTAATTAATAGTTCAATGCTAGCGTGTGACATACGAGGAGTTGGAATTCCTAAAGAGTTCAATATTTCGTGAACTGTTAACTCTCTCTGATAGGAGGGATCATCACGATTATATCTAAAATATATTTTTTCAAGGTCCATAAATTCTCGGCCATCATTTTCTGGTACCTCATCAAGATCTTTTCCTATTCTGTTATTGCAAGGATGTTCTGATACAGCAGCGGGTTCTCCTGATGCGTCAATGCATGAATAAACTCCTTCATCTTCATCAAATTCTTCATCAAATTTTAATGAAAAACTAAATCTTCTTGGTTTGAACGTCCAGTAGCCCATGTTTTCTTGACCGTTTTCGAAGTCTTGATACCAATGTTCTGGCCATTGCCGTGCTGTATTGCCTTTCATTTTAAACCCTACATTCGTGTGGCTTTCCAAAGTATTTCCTGCTTCATCAAGATATTCAAAATCGACTTGCCTATAGACTTCGCTATGTGACCAAGTATTCCAGGGCGTAACGCTGCCATTAGCATCACCGTTAGAGTATCTTGCCCGTTCTGTGTCTAGAACAAATCTATTCCATTCATCTGCCGTCATAATTATTCGTATTTTATGAAGTTTTGATTTATCAAAGAGAGCTGCAGAGGGGTCTGCTTGGCAGTTGATGTCAATTATTTGATCGGCATAATCTATAATTCCATTCTCAATACTTGCTTCACATTCTTGACGCGCAGGATCTCTATCAATTTTTATTTCGAAATTTTCTCCCTTTAATAATCCTTGCCAATTGGAAAACGTTCCATTTTCGTAAAAAGTTTCTAACTCTTCACTTTCATTACATGTACTGCTTTCTTGTGAGTCAAAACATCCGCTTAATTCAACATCCATATCTCGGTATTCATCCATTCCATTTATTTTGACGCTTATAAAATAAACAGGCTTCATTACCTCAAGGTCAAAAGCTATTGAGCTTGTTAATTGGCCGTCTGAAACAGTAATGGTTATGGATGATACGCTACCAAGGTTTTCATCAAGGGGAGTCCCTGTTAATTGTCCTGTAGCAGTATTAAAGCTAATCCATTCTGGCAGGCCCTCTGATGAAAATGTTAAATTATCATTGTTTGGATCACTCGCAGTAGGCGTAAAGTTGAGACCCTCGCCAACGCGTATTGAAGAAACTTCACCTGAAATTATTGGAGGGGAGTTTGCTGCTACAGAGGGTGGTGGATTACTTGGACTGTCACCTCCGCAAGCAGTTAATACAAGAACTGACAAAGTAAGTAGATAGGTTTTGATTCTTTGTAAAACTTTGTAAGGACTCATTTTCTTTGTATTTACGTTTTTATTTCTATTTGCAAGAAAAATGAATGGTGCCGCAAGGGAGAATTGAACTCCCGACCTCATCATTACCAATGATGCGCTCTACCACTGAGCTACTGCGGCGCTATGAATTAATCACTCATAAAGATGGAGGTTCATCTATACTATTATGGTACTCAGGCAAGATTAAAAATCGTATATTGATATGTTTGTTTCTTGAAGTCTGGCCTAATATTAATTTGTGATACAATATTCCTTTTATGTAACATTAATAGCGCTAATGTTAACTACTGTAAATTGACACTATGGTGTATACTTAAATAAGGGGTTATTTGATTCTCACAGGTAGAATTTTTATTTATAGACTATAACATTTTAATCCTCCTAGGGGCTTTTTATGACTGATATTCAAAGTACAGCTAAAGTTGTTGTAATTGGCGGCGGTGTGGTCGGTGTTTCGACGTTATATCACTTAGTGAAAAAGGGCTGGAGTGATGTTTGTTTGATAGAAAGAAAAGAGTTAACATCAGGTTCTACTTGGCATGCAGCTGGTCTTTTACCATTATTTAATATGAGTTACTCTGTGGGGCAGCTTCATAAGTATTCTGTAAATCTTTACAAACGCTTAGGGGAAGAAACTGGACAAGATGTTGGGATCCGACCAGTGTCAAATATAAGGCTCGCAACTAATCAAGATAGAATGGATGAATATTTGCAATATGCCGGCGTTGCTCAAACGATTGGTGTTGAAGTTGAGTTTCTTACTCCGGATGAAGTTGTGGATATATGGCCTTTTGCGAAAAAGGACGGATTAATAGGAGCCATGCGGCACCCTGAAGATGGTTATGTGCAACCTGCAGATTTAACTCAAGCTTTTGCTAAGGGAGCAAGGGAGGGCGGAGCTAAAATATATCGCTACACGACTGTGGAGGGTATTGAACAGCTTGATGATGGTATGTGGAAGGTGTCCACTGATAAAGGTGATATAATATGCGAGCATGTTGTCTCTTGTACGGGGTCTTTTGCCAGAAAAACTGGTGAAATGGTAGGGCTTGATATTCCTGTCGTACCCGTTGAGCATCAATACATAGTAACCGAATCACATCCAGATATACTAAAGCGACGTGCTAATGGGGAACCGGAACTTGGAGTTCTTCGGGAGTCTGACGGGTCATGGTATATGCGCGAAGAAGCTGGAGGACTTATACTCGGTCCATATGAGCATGGTGCACCTGCTTGTTATCTTGATGGTCCTGATGAGCAATCAGAATATGAGCTATTTCAAGAAGATATTGATAGGTTGATGCCGCATATAGAAAGCGCAATGCATAGAGTTCCTATTTTTGAAGAGTTGGGAATTAAGAAAGTTTATAATGGAGCTATTGCTTATACTCCTGACGGAAACCCAATAGTGGGTCCAGCATGGGATAAGAAAAACTTTTGGCTTAATGAGGGTCACAGTTTCGGAATAACCGCTGCTGGTGGAGCAGGGTGGCAACTTGCCGAGTGGATAGTTGAGGGTGAGCCCACTGTGGACATGTTGGGAGTAGATCCGCGTAGATTTGGTCCTTATGCGACTAAAAGTTATTTGGTTAAGAAAAATGAAGAAGCATATGCGGATGTATTTGCTATACATTACCCCGATGAAGAGAGACCTGCAGCTAGGCCGCTGAGAACTTCACCTTGCTATGATAGGATGAAGGAGAGAGGTGCAGTGTTCGGACAGTTGTTTGGGTGGGAACGCCCAAATTGGTTTGCACCTGAAGGCATAGAGCAAAAAGATGAATGGTCATTTCGTAGATCATCTTATTATGAGCATGTTGGTAATGAGTGTAAAAACACAGCAATAAATGCAGGTCTTTTGGATATGACTGCATTTGCAAAATGCCGAGTTCAAGGTCCGGGGGCTTTAAAGTTTTTGAATTGGATATTTGCCCAGAGGATGCCAGTGGCACATGGTAAACTAGCATTATGTCATGGCTTAACGTCTAAAGGAGGTGTTCATAGCGAATTCACTATCCAACGTGAAAGTAAGGACAGCTTTTATATGGTTTCAGCGGGAGCTAACCATCGTTTAGACCATGATTGGCTTAAAAAGCATATGCCAACTGATGGATCAGTTCAATTCACTGATCTAACTAATTCAATGGGCGTTCTCGTTTTAGCTGGGCCAAAGTCTAGGGATATTCTTCAGCCTATCACAGGCGCAAACCTATCTAATGAATGTTTCCCTTGGCTTACAGGCCAAGAAACCCATGTTGGTTATGCTCCTGTAAAGTTGTTACGTGTTAATTTTGTGGGCGAACTCGGTTGGGAAATACATCATCCAATTGAATACCAAAATCATATATTTGATTCATTATTTAAGCACGGTGATAAGCATGGACTAAAGCCTTTTGGGATTAGAGCTATGAACTCTATGCGACTTGAAAAGTCTTACCGACTGGTTGGAACCGAAATGTCTATAGAATATTCTGCTTATGAGTCCGGACTACACCGATTTGTAAACCTAAAAAAGAAAAATGGCTTTTTAGGTAAAGATGCCCTTCTAGAATGGGAAAAACGAGGTTTTGATAACGCTTTTGTAACTCTTGAGGTTATGGATGTGAATGATGCTGATGTAATTGGTAACAATCCAATTTACAAGAATAATGAGGTAGTTGGAAGAGCCACAAGTGGTGGATATGGGTGGAGAATGAATAAGTCATTGGCACTCGGCATGGTTCATCCAGATCAATCGAAAGTGGGCAACGATCTCTCTATTGAGATTTTGGGAAAAAGATATAAATGCAAAGTTCTCAATGATAGTCCTCATGATCCAGAAAATGAAAAATTAAGAAGCTAGATGATATGAAATTTTCTGCTATTTCTTTATTTGCTAACGCTTTATCAGGTCATAAAAAGTGGCCATCTCAATTTCCGAATAAAGAGCCAAAAAAAGAATATGACGTTATTATAATAGGCGGAGGTGCCCATGGGCTCGGAGCGGCCTATTACCTTGCAAGCAAGTATGGTATTAAGAATGTGGCTGTTTTAGAAAAGGGATGGATTGGTGGCGGTAACACGGGAAGAAATACAACTATAATCAGATCCAACTATTTATTTGACGAAAGTGCGGCACTTTATGATCACGCAGTGGACCTCTGGGATGGTTTAAGTCAAGAATTGAACTATAATGTTATGTTTTCTAAACGCGGCGTTTTAATGCTAGCTCATAATGTTCATGATGTTCAAAGCTTTCAACGTCATGTTTATTCAAATCGGTTAAACAATGTTGATAACAGATGGTTAACACCAGAGGAATGCAAGGAATTTTGTCCACCGTTGGATATATCAAGCAGTCGGCGTTACCCTGTTATGGGCGGCGCTTTACAAATGAGGGCAGGCACAGCAAGGCATGATAGTGTTGCTTGGGGCTATGCACGTGCGGCATCTAAATTAGGTGTTGATATTATACAAAACTGTGAAGTAACTGGAATACGCCGTGATGCATTTGGAAATGTTGAGGGGGTAGAAACTGCAAAAGGGTATTTAAAGTCAAAAAAAGTTGGCGTATCGGCTGCAGGAAATACTTCAGTAGTTATGGAAATGGCAGGTTTAAGGTTTCCTTTGGAGAGCTACCCTCTTCAGGCTTTAGTGTCAGAACCTATTAAACCAGTTTTTCCTTGTGTAGTAATGTCTAATGCAGTTCACGCTTACATAAGTCAGTCCGATAAAGGTGAGCTTGTTATAGGCGCAGGTACTGATCAATACACAAGCTACAGTCAGAGAGGTGCTTTGCATCTACAGGAACATAATTTGATGTCAATTTGTGAAATATTTCCAATATTTAAACGAATGCGTATGTTGCGCTCATGGGGCGGCGTAGTTGATGTAACACCCGATAGATCTCCTATAGTTGGTAAAACTCCGGTAGGTGGACTTTATGTAAATTGCGGGTGGGGAACTGGAGGGTTTAAAGCAACGCCGGGTGCAGCAAATATGCTTGCTTATACTATTGCACATAACGAACCACATAAAATAAATGCGCCCTTTAATCTCGATCGATTTATAGGTGGTCGACTAATTGATGAAGCAGCTGCTGCAGCCGTGGCGCATTAAGGGTATATAATGTTACTAATCCATTGTCCGTACTGCAAAGAAAACCGCCCAGAAATTGAATTTGCATATGCTGGGGAGGCACACATTGTTAGGCCTGATGCTATTGTTCAATCTGAAATGACTGATGAAGAGTGGTCGAAATTTATGTTTATCAGAAATAATTTCAGAGGAGAACATGCTGAACGCTGGTGGCATAACGCAGGGTGTAATATGTTTTTTAATGCCATCCGTAATACAAAAACTGATAAATTTGTAATGACCTATAAAATGGGTGAAAACCGCCCTACAAAAACACAGATTGAGGCCGCTAAGAAATGAAAAACTTTCGCAGTCAAACAGGTAGTGTTATAAATGAAAAAGAAGTCATAAAATTTTCTTTTGATAGTAAAATATACTTTGGCTATGGAGGTGATACTTTATCTTCAGCATTATTAGCTAATGGAGTTCATTTAATAGGAAGATCCTTCAAGTATCACAGACCAAGAGGGATACTTAGTTCCGGTTCTGAAGAGCCAAATGCTATTGTTACGTTTGATAGAGGCGAAGGAAAAATAACACCTAATGTTCGAGCAACTACACTAGAAATATTTGAAGGATTACAAGTATTTAGCCAAAATAGCTATCCTAATTTAAAATTTGATATTGGCGCTTTTAATAATATATTTTCTATGTTTTTTCCCGCGGGTTTTTACAACAAAACTTTTATGTGGCCAAAATCATTTTGGGATAAAGTTTATGAGCCTTTTATAAGAAATCTCGCGGGTCTAGGGCCTGCGCCTGTTAATGAAGATCCTGATAACTATGCAAGCAGTTATGAACATTGTGAGACCCTAATTATTGGTTCAGGGCCAGCAGGAATAGCAGCTGCTTTGACAGCAAGTCAGAAAGAAGGTCGTGTTATATTGGTTGATGAGCAACCTGAGATAGGTGGTAGTTTACTTTCATCAAGTAATAAAAAAATTGATAACATGGGCGCAGATCAGTGGCTTTCTGAGGCTCGCAGTAAACTAGAAAAATCAAATAATGTAAAAATAATGACACGAACTACTGCCATAGGTTACTGGCACGATAATTTTGTTGCTCTGTCAGAACGGTTAACTGATCATATGTCAGAAGTGCCTGATGGTAGGGCTAGGGAACAGTTGCATAGAATTAGAGCTAAAAGAGTGATTTTAGCCCAAGGTGCAATAGAACGACCGTTAGTGTTTAACGGTAATGATAAGCCCGGGGTAATGTTATCAAATGCTGCTCAAACTTACTTGAATAAATATGGAGTTAGAGTTGGAGACAACATATCTATATTCACCAGTCATGACAGTGCGTATGAGACTGCTTTTGAACTGTGTGATGCTAAAGTTAGCGTTTCAGTAATTATTGATTTGAGAAAAGAAATAGATGCAGACTTATTAGCGAAGGCTCAAAGTAGGGGGATAGTAGTTCATTTAAACTCAAGTATTTCAAAAACTTATGGCAAGCTTCGAATAAATTCATTTGAGGTTTTCGAGCCCGCGCTAAATAAAAAGTTTAAAGTGAAATGTGATGCTCTCATAATGTCAGGCGGGTGGACCCCAAGCTTACATCTTTGGTCGCATTCTAAGGGCACGATAAAATGGAACAAAGATTTATCGGCGTATATACCAGATAAAGCACACGAAAATGTTTGTTGCATTGGTAGTTGTAATGGCAGCTTTGGTATTGCTAAAGCACTTAATCAAGGAAATTCGGTCTTTGAAAATAGCAAAAAGTATATTGTTAAAGAGCAATCATTTGGAACGGGTGTTGTTTCGAGTAATATACCTAGTTATGTCAGCAAAGAAAAACAAAAAGCTTTTGTCGATTTTCAAAATGATGTCACAGAAAAAGATATTTCTTTAGCTGTTCAAGAGGGTTTTAAATCTATTGAGCATGTAAAAAGATATACAACTAATGGAATGGCAACAGATCAGGGTAAAACCTCTAATTTAAATGCTTTAGAAATTGCATCAAGAGAAGTTGGTAGTTCAATCGAAAAAGTGGGTTTAACTACATTCAGACCTCCCTATACACCAACTACATTTGGAACATTTGTTGGTTATCGCGATAAAGAGCTTTTTGACCCAGTCAGAAAAACCCCTATTGATGCATGGGCGGAGTCTAATAGTGCAATTTATGAACCAGTAGGATTGTGGCGTAGGGCAAGATTCTTTCCAAAAGATGATGAAAACATGGATCAAGCTGTTGCGCGTGAGTGCAAGTCCACGCGAGATAGCCTAGGTATATTTGATGCATCAACGCTTGGAAAAATCGAAGTTGTGGGCCCTGATGCGACTAAGTTCATGAATTTGATGTATTGCACAAGCTGGACAAGCCTAAAAGTTGGAAATTGCCGTTATGGACTAATGCTTGGCGAAGATGGTTATATTTATGATGATGGCGTTGTAGCGCGTATTGCTGAAGATAGATATCATGTAACTACCACCACTGGAGGTGCTCCCAGAGTTTTTCGTCATATGGAAGACTATTTACAAACTGAGTTTAACGACCTCAATGTTTGGTTAACCTCCACTACTGAGCAGTGGGCTGTAATAGCATTGAATGGTCCACATGCCAGGGACATTTTGGAGCCATTAGTTGAGGGAATTGACTTGAGCGCAGATTTTTTCCCCCACATGTCAGTAAGGCTTGGAAGTATATGTGGAATTCCGACACGACTATTCAGAGTGAGTTTTACGGGTGAGCTTGGCTTTGAGATAAATGTACCTTCGCATTATGGTCTTGCGCTTTGGGAGATTCTTATGGCTGAAGGTTCAAAATATAAAATCACTCCATATGGAACAGAGGCGATGCATGTTTTGAGGGCTGAAAAGGGTTTTATTATTGTTGGTCAAGATACGGATGGAACAGTTACACCCCATGACGCAGGAATGGCTTGGGCGGTTGCAAAAAAGAAGAAAGATTTTGTTGGTATGAGGTCTTTAAAGAGAAAAGATTTAGTAAGTGGGATGCGTAAGCAACTTGTGGGACTTCTCACTGAGGATCCATTAACTGTTTTAGCTGAAGGTTCACAAGTTGTGCTTGACCCTAAACAGCCGAAACCTATGAAGATGATAGGGCATGTTACTTCGAGCTATTGGTCGGAAAGCCTTGGAAAATCAGTTGCTATGGCTGTAATTGAAGATGGGTTTAACCGTATGGGAGAGGACGTTTACATACCAATGCCCACTGGTACTATTCAGGCAAAAGTTTGCAAATCGGTATTTTATGACCCTGAAGGAAAAAGAATTCATGTTTGATCAGGCAGTCAATATCAATCTTAAAAAGTCAGATAAATTCGAATGCGAAGTTATTGGAGAACAATTGCGATTTAGCATTCGTATGCATCAGAGCACTTTAAAAAAAGCAAGCAATGTATTTGGCTTCAACTTTCCAAAGAATATTGGGGGGGTTGAAAAAATAGATAAAACGTTGTGTATGTGCCTTGGACCAGATGAGTGGATTGTAATTTCTGAACCAGAACTAAAGACGCAATTTGATGATATATTTGCTAGACTAAGTGGATACTTAACAATAAGCATAACTGATATTTCCAATAGAAATATAGGCTTTATATTAAGAGGATCAGAGGTGCAAAAATATATAAATTCGGGTTGCCCGTTAGATCTTGATTTAAAATCATTTCCAGTAGGAAAATCTTCTCGAACAGTTTTTGAAAGCGTTTCAATTCTTCTATTTAGAGATAGTGAAACTTCTTTTAGATTAGAATGTTGGAGATCCTTTAGTTCGTATTTGACGAACTTTTTTGAACGTATTGCTAAAACTAATGACTAAAAAAGTTGTTTTATTAGACGGCGGTATGGGTCAAGAGCTTATAAAGAGGTCAGGTCAAAAACCTACACCCCTCTGGTCTACTCGTGTATTATTAGATAACCCTGAACTCGTACAAGAGCTTCACTCTGATTTTATTAAGTCAGGTGCCCAGGTTATTTCATTGAATAATTACACAGCTACACCTTTCCGATTACGTCGGGATGCGAGTATTGAACTATTTGATAAAATACATCAATCAGCGAAGGCTGTTGCTAAAGCTGCTAAGGTTAAAAGCGGAAAAGAGTATATAAAAATAGCTGGAAGTCTTGGTCCCATAGTAGCCAGTTATAAACCAGAATTAGTGCCTAGTTATGAAGAATGTATTTATGACTACAGAAAGCTTGTAAAAGTTCAACAAGATGGCGTTGATCTTTTTATTTGTGAAACAATGTCAACAATTCGCGAGGCTAAAGCCTCAGTAACTGCAGCCAATGAAAGTGGATTGCCTTCATGTGTTAGCTTTACTTTAGATGATCGCAACCCTTTTGTATTAAGATCTGGAGAAAATTTATCTGAAGCTATAAAAGAAATGAAACAGCTAAGTGTGGAAGCAATAATGATCAATTGCAGTATGCCGGAAACGGTTAGTCAGGCTTTACCAGTACTCATAGGTTCATTTCCAAAGGTCGGGGCATATGCAAATGCATTTCAGTCTGTTGAGAGTTTAAGGGCAGGTGGAACCGTTGAGAGCTTGAAGGGAAGAAAAGACCTAACACCAGATTTATATCTGGATTACGCTCTTAAGTGGCTAGATATGGGCGCGAGTATAATAGGTGGATGCTGTGAAGTTGGACCCAGACATATTAAAGCTATTCATTTGGAATTATCTAAGAAGGGTTATTTGTTTGAGGCTATTTAATAAAAGGTAATTGAGTAATTTCAGCTGTTCTTTTACCGGACGGGCAAATTACTTCTAATTTATTGCCTATGCTCCAATATTTTTGATCAATCATTCCAATTGCTACTACTTTTGAAAGGTCTGGAGACCAAGCTGCAGATGTTACTTGTCCGACTTTTTTATCCCCGTGCATTACGTGCCATGGCTTTGTGCAGGCGGAAATTGATTTTCCGTCTATAAATAGTCCGCGGATTTGTTTTGTTGGTCCCTCTATGCTTTGCTTTTTTAATGCTTCGGCACCAATAAAGTCAATTGATGAGTTTGGGGAACAAAACTTTCCTAAACCTGCTTCGTAAGGGCTATTTTTTTGAGTCATATCATTTCCATATGAGAGTAAGCCGCCTTCTATTCTTTCAATTAGGTTGGGACAACCTGCTTTAACATTTAGATTTTGTCCCGCTTCAAATAATCGATCCCATAAAGCTTCGCCACTCTTAAAGCCATTAGTATATATTTCATATCCACCTTGTTTTGAGTAACCTGAACGAGTAACTAGATGATACTTACCATTAAAGTGGATTTTTTTATGCCTAAAGAACTTTAACGATGTTATTTCATCTCCAAATACTCTACGCATTAATTCATCGGCTTTAGGGCCCTGAATTGCTAAAGGGTTTATGTCTGGTTCTATGATAGTAACATTCATATTTTTGGCTACTGCAATTCCCTTTATCCAGTAGATTAAATCTGAATCAGCTATGGAGATCCACCATTTATTCTGTGAATGTTTGACAGCAACAGGATCGTTTAACATTCCGCCACTATCATCCACAACTGGTATATAATAACACTGATCATCTCTCATTTTTGAAAGATCTCTGGGAGTAATCATCTGTATTAAAGTTTGAGAATCTGGTCCTTGTATTTCAATCTGTCTCTCAACGCTAACATCCCAAACTTGAACATTTTTTTTCAAGTGATGATAATCTTCTTCCAGTGAGTTAAAAACAGTAGGTAAAAGCATATGGTTATATACAGTGTATGCTTTAACACCTGCAGCCTTTACTCTTTCAGTAAAAGGAGTGCTTCTTATTCTGGGTGAAATAGATAAAATTGGTTGCATAAGAGCCTCATTCAATTTTCTCATTCTTTATATCAACTTATTAAAATTGGAAATAAAAAGTATATTTGTTATTTTAACTAATGGTTAGAATTAGTTCTGTTTATAATATTAATTTGTTATGAATTTACCAATTTAATGGATTTACATCTAACTCAACCTATGATTAGGAGACCTAATACTATATGTATAATATTAGGGGGGTGAATAGGTGAAGATACCAAGCAACTTCGACCTTAGATCTTTGCAAGTTTTTGTGGTTACTGCTGATCAGGGTGGTATGACGCAAAGCGCAAGAGTTCTTCGGATGACTCAATCAGCTGTCTCCCAAATTATAGCAGGCTTAGAGGATGCTGTTGGCTCAAAGCTCTTCGATAGAACTGTTCGTCCGATAGTACTAACCTCAGCAGGAAAGATTCTTCTTGAGAGAGGTCGGCAGATTATTAGGGACACCCAAGAGACATTTAGAGAAACTCAAACTCTTGAGCAGCGCAAATTAGCTATGCTAACAATTGCAATGTCAGATTCTATGGCTTCGGCACTAGCTGCTAAATTATATAAAAATTTAGAGGATATATCGAGTTATTGGCGAATATGGGCAGGCCTGTCACCCTACCACCGCGATGAATTTTTATCGCATAATATAGATATGATTGTAACAACTAGTAATGTAATGGAAGATGTCGCAGGCCTTGATCGCCATTTAATTTTTCAGGAACCCTATGTCTTGGTATTTCCGAAGGACTATAATGGTTCAGTTGATATCATGGATGCCCCAAGAGATTTACCTTTTCTTCGTTACTCACTTAGATCTGCAATGGGTCTGCGTATTGAATCTCAGCTTAACAGATTGCGGGTTAAGTTTCCTGACATTGTTGAATTTGATACTGCTCCAGCACATATACAGGCAGTTGCAGAAGGTGTTGGTTGGGGGATTACCACACCGTTATGCCTGCTACAGTCAATTGAATATATAGATTTAGTTCAGGTGCACCCTATTAAAAAAGGTCAATTCAAAAGGCATTTTGATTTGTTAGCCAGAGAAAATAGCATGGGCGATATTCCTTTGCGAGTTGCAGCTGAAGCCACTCGAATATTAAGGGATGAGTGCATGCCAGTACTATTTAATAAAATCCCTTGGCTAGAAGAAAAATTAAAGTGGGACTCCATTAATGATTAGAAGTTAACTTTAAGTAAAAATTACAAATTTTAAATTAAATGAAGCTTCGTATACTATCAAAATTTATAATTATACAAATAAGAGAATTTTCAAAAAAAATATATAAATAATCACTCAAGATTCGTTATTTTTATGACTGAACTTCAAGAGAAAAAAGGGCGGTTTAACCGTTTATTATTATGAAAACACAAAACCTACCTGCACCAGGCGCACCAGATATTGATATTGCTCGAGCTGCAATTATGGAGCCAATACTTCCATTGGCCGAAAAAAAGCTAGGTATCCCTGCTGAAGCTTTAGTGCCTTATGGTCATTTCAAAGCTAAGTTATCATTAAACTATATCGAGAGCACCAAAGATAAGCCTGATGGTAAGCTTGTTTTAGTAACGGCTGTAACTCCAACACCGGCAGGAGAGGGCAAAACTACTACATCGGTCGGTGTAAATGATGCTCTTAACAGTATCGGTTTAAATTCTATGGTATGTTTAAGAGAGCCTTCACTAGGCCCTTGCTTTGGTATGAAGGGCGGTGCTGCGGGTGGCGGTAGAGCTCAGGTTTTGCCAATGGAAGATATCAATCTTCATTTTAATGGTGACTTCCATGCAATCACATCAGCACATTCTTTAATATCAGCTATGTTGGATAACCACATGCAGTGGGGTAATAAGCTTGATATTGACCCTCGTAGGATATCGTGGAGACGAGTTGTCGATATGAATGATAGGGCCTTGAGGAATATTGTTATCGGTTTGGGCGGACCGACCCAAGGAATAGTTCGTGAGGGCGGGTTTGATATAACAGTGGCTTCCGAAATTATGGCTATTTTTTGCCTCGCAGTTGACTTGTCCGATTTGCAAAAAAGAATTGGTGATATTATTGTTGCCAAAACACGTTCAAAAAAGAATGTTACAGTGCGAGACTTAGGATGTGATGGGGCAGTAACTGTTCTCCTTAAAGACGCTTTTCAGCCAAATCTTGTGCAGTCTATTGAGCATAATTTGGCTTTCATACATGGCGGCCCATTTGCCAATATTGCTCATGGGTGCAATTCTGTTATTGCCACTAAAACTGCTCTGAAGTTAGCTGATGTGGTAGTTACTGAAGCTGGTTTTGGAGCTGATTTAGGTGCTGAAAAATTCCTAGATATTAAATGCCGTCAATCAGGGTTGAGGCCAGATGCAGTTGTTCTTGTTTGCACAATAAGGGCCATGAAAATGCAAGGTGGGGTATCAAAAAATAATTTGGGTCCAAGTAATACTGAAGCAGTAAGGGCAGGATGTGTAAATGTTGAAAGACATATACAAAATCTAAAAAAATTCGGTGTTAACCCAATTGTATCAATAAATCATTTCATTCACGATACGGAAGAAGAGATAGCCATAGTCAAAGAGTTTTGTGATGCCGAAAATGTGCCGATGGTAATCGCAAAGCATTGGGCTGAGGGGGGGGATGGTGCCATAGATTTAGCAAATGCTGTGAAAGCTGAACTTGATAATGAGAAGACAGAAGTCAATTTAATCTATAAAGATGATGACAGTCTGATAGCTAAGGTGGAAAAAGTAGCCACAGAAATTTATCGCGCTAAATCAGTAACAATTAGTGCGGCTGCGAGGTCGTCTTTTAAGCAAATAGAAAAAATGGGTTTTGGACATTTGCCAATATGTATAGCTAAGACTCAATCAAGTTTTTCTACTGATCCAAAGCAGCTTGGAGCGACATCAGATCATGTTATTGAAGTAAGAGAAGTCACATTAAATGCTGGGGCTGGTTTCGTAGTTGCAATTTGTGGAACAATAATGCGAATGCCTGGTTTGCCTAAACATCCGGCCGCACTTGACATTGGACTTGATATGAATGGCAATATTGTCGGGCTAGCTTAATGCATAATAGAATAAGATTTAAATTTGGAGCCATGTTATGAGCGATCAAGATGAAGAAATAATATTAAAAGATTTAGACGATAATGATCTTGTGGCACAAATGCAGGATGACCTCTATGATGGTATGATACCTGAAGTGACAGAAGGGACACAGATATTACTTGACCGTGGATGGGACGCAAACATGGTGCTCAATGATGCACTTGTTGAAGGAATGCGGATTGTTGGTGTTGATTTCCGAGACGGTATTTTATTTGTTCCTGAGGTTCTTCAGAGCGCAAATGCTATGAAAGGTGGTATGCAATTACTAAGGCCCATTTTAGCCATAAGTGAAAATAATACTAGTGTTGGAAAGTACGTTATAGGAACCGTAAAGGGTGATATTCATGACATTGGAAAAAATCTTGTTGGAATGATGCTTGAGGGAGCAGGTTTTGAAGTTGTGGACTTGGGTATCAATACTCCAGTTGAAGAGTATCTTTCTGCTATTGATGAACATGAACCAAATATACTAGGTATGTCTGCGCTTTTAACTACAACCATGCCTTATATGGGTGTTGTGATAGAAGAGTTAGATAAAAGAGGTATTTTAAAAGAATTACCCGTCATGGTGGGGGGCGCACCATTAAATCAGGAATTTGCCGATGCGATAAATGCTCATACCTATGGAAGAGATGCGGCGATGAGTGCAGAACTGGCTAAAGCGATTATGGGTAAAAACCGTTAGTGACACAGTCGCGCCACAACACACTGGTTTTGGCCTGCGGCGCTTTGGCTAAAGAGGTACTCGCACTTAAAGCGTCTATGAATTTGGCGGATGATGTCTTTGACTTGCAGTGTCTTCCTGCTAACTATCACAATTACCCCGATAAAATCGTGCCTGCGCTCAAAGAGACTTTAGACGGAAAAGGCGCAAATTATGATCATGTGCTTATTGGCTATGGAGATTGCGGAACGGGGGGTGGCCTAGATCGTTTGCTTGAAGATTACCCTAAAGCTGAACGTCTCCCAGGTGCTCATTGCTATGCATTTTATGCTGGGCTAGCTGAATTCGATGTTATGATGGAAGAGGAACTTGGCAGTTTCTTCTTGACGGATTATCTCGTACGCCACTTCAAAACATTGATTATCAAAGGTTTTGGATTGGAACGTTATCCTGATCTTAAAGAAATGTACTTCAAAAATTACAAGCGACTAATTTACATCTCCCAAGAGCCAACGGAAAGCTTAATTAACGAGGCGCGTGAAGCATCAGAATTCTTAGGCCTTATTTTTGAACATAATCACGTGGGTTATGGCGATCTTGCTTCGCGCATATCAATATTACCTAAAAAGGAGAGGTCATATGGATAATATCAATGCCTCTATCGAAGTTTCTCCAAAGCAAGCGGCTGAGAGTGGTGCTATTGTCGATTTATTTCCGCCTGGCGGCCGTGTCTATATCACCGATGTTGGTACTGACTCCACGGACTATCTTGTTCAGGCAGCAAAGCGTGTCCGTGATCTTGGCTATGAGCCTATTCCACATTTTGCGTCGCGCCGAATGATAAACTCAGATATTCTCGAAGACCGGGTAAAACGCATGGTCAATGAAGCTCGCGTTACCGATGTTCTCGTTATTGGCGGCGGGCTTGAAAAGGAAGCGGGTGAATTTGCTTCGACGATGGAGCTACTTGAGACAGGAGTATTCCAGCGAAATGGTGTTACTCACATGGGTATCGCGGGGCATCCTGAAGGATCACCTGATTTTGATAATGATATAGCGATGGAAGCTCTGTATGAAAAGCAAGAATTTGCAAAAAAGACAGGCCTAAACCTACGAATTGTCACACAATTTGGTTTTGATGCGGTTAAGTTCATCAATTGGGCTCAAGGCCTTCATATGGCAGGAATTACAATGCCTGTTCACCTCGGTGTAGCAGGCCCTGCAAAGGTAACAACTCTCATCAAATATGCAGCGATGTGTGGCGTAGGTAATTCTTTAAGTTTTTTAAAAAAACGTGGTGGTGCTATGGCTACAATGGTTGCAGGCTTTGATCCAAATGAAGTTGTTGATTTGATTGAGTCCCATTGGAGGGGTCCTGACCCATCACTTATTACTCAGCTACATGTGTTTCCATTTGGCGGTGTAAAAAAATCAACTTCTTGGCTAATTGAGCGGAAAAGTTGGACCATTTAAGATAAAGCATTTTAATACGCACTATATAAGGATATATAATGGCTCGTACAATTTTAGCATCAGCAACTAAAGAAGTTGTTATAGGTTTTGATCAGCCTTTCACAATGATAGGGGAACGTATAAACCCTACAGGAAGAAAGTTATTTTCGAAGGAGCTAAAAGAATTTAATTATTGGCGTGTTAAGAAAGAAGCGCTTGCGCAAGTTGAGGCCGGCGCTCAAATTTTAGACGTCAATGTAGGAGTACCTCTAGCCGACGAGGCTTTAATCATGTCTGAGGTAATTCCTTTAATACAGAGCCTTACAGACACGCCGTTATGTATAGACAGTTCGATCATGGATGCCCTTGAAGCTGGTCTAAAAGTATATAAAGGGCGTCCACTTCTGAACTCAACTACAGCTGAAGAGGAGGTTATGGAGCGAATTTTACCATTAGTCGCTAAATATGATTGCGCCGTGGTTGCAATTTCTAATGATGACACTGGAATTTCTGAAGACCCTGATGTTAGGTTCGAAGTGGCGAAAAGAATAGTTAATAGAGCATCTGATTATGGAATTAAACCAGAAGATGTCGTTGTTGACCCTCTTGTAATGCCAATTGGAGCAATCAATAGTGCTGGAACTGATGTTTTTAAGCTTGTAGGCCGTTTGCGAAAAGAATTAGGCGTAAATACTACATGTGGGGCATCTAACGTGGCATTCGGTTTGCCTGAAAGGCATACAATTAATAATGCTTTTCTGCCGATGTTAGCTGCTGCAGGAATGACCTCAGCGATAGTTAATCCACTCCATGAGGGGCTTGTACCTGCTGTGCGAGCCGCTGATGTTCTTAATGGAGTCGACCCTAGTTGTTCAAATTGGATAAAAAATTACCGGCCTACGCCCGCTGAAGGCGATGAGGGCGGACGTCGTGGTCGTGGCGGCCGTCGCCGTCGTGGTTGATGCGGTCCACACAGGATCTTGTTTATGCGGCGCGGTATCATATTGCGCCGTAGGTTTGTATAATATATGTGGTTTTAATACGATAAGTATCTTGGCGTGTTCTCTTGACAACATGCAAGGACTCGCTGTCAAAGGTTGTATCTACACCTCTGAAAAGGCTGGCTATTATGACATTACAGATGGATTGCCGTAATATGGTACCTATTCACCCGGGAGTACCCGTTAGTTAATGGGTACCCATACGATCATATTTACGCCTACCGGTTTACAGGCAACAGCTGAAGACGGCGAAACTGTCTATGAGGTTGGCTTAAAGGCAGGAGTTGATATTCAATCCATATGCGGTGGTAAAGGGCTTTGCAAGCGCTGCCAAATAGAGATTGATAGAGGTAAGCACGCTAAGTTTAAAATGGATGTCACTGAAGACAATTATTCTAAACTTTCCCCAACAGAGAAGAAGGCTATTCATGATGGTGAATTACCCAAAGGACGCCGCCTGTCTTGTAGAACAAAAGTGCGGGGTGATTTAGTTATAGATATTCCAGCGGACTCGCGTGAACGTGAAACCTCCATACAAAAGAAAAGTACGAAGTTTGAAACAAAACTTAACCCTGCAATTCGCCTTTATATGGTACAGCTCCCTATCCCAACCCTTGAGGATAATCCTAGTGATGGTGAAGCTTTAGTAAAGATGTTGCATGATGAGCATGGCCTATTTGTGAGTCCATCTCACCGTATGTTGATAAAGTTGCAAGGCATACTGCGCCCTAGCGAAAATAAGCGTACCGTGATCGCCGTAGTGCGAGATGGACAGGTTATTATTGATGTTTGGCCACCTTCACCATTTGACCTTTACGGTGCAGCAATCGATATTGGGTCTACCTCTATAGCGCTTTATGTATTCAATCTCACAACAGGTGAGCCCGTTTACGAAACGGTGGCAATGAACCCCCAAATCCGTTTTGGCGAAGACCTGATGAGCCGTGTGTCCTATATCATGATGAATAAAGGCGGGGAGGTGAAACTCACTGCAGCCATTCGTACACAAATACGTGAGATGATTGCTGAAGCGGTTAAAATCTTGGAGCTTGGCGACAATCAATTACTTGACGTCATTTGTGTAGGTAACCCTATCATGCACCATCTGTTTATTGGTGCTAATCCGATTGAACTCGGCGTTGCACCATTTACATTAGCGATCAAAGATTGGGTTGACATTCCTGCTGGGCAATTAGACCTTGGACTATCTGATATGGCACAAGTTTCCCTTTTTCCGCTCATTGGCGGTCACGTAGGGGCGGATACATCTGCGGCTTATTTAACTCAAATAGAACGTATGAAAGGTAGTTCAGTACTACTTGTAGATATCGGTACCAATGCGGAAATTGTACTCTCACATAATGGGAGAGTTGTAGCGGCTTCATCACCGACAGGACCTGCGCTTGAGGGTGCAGAAATAAGTTCGGGTGTGAGGGCTACTAATGGGGCGATTGAGAGAGTTAGAATTGACCCTGATACAAAAGATTACAGAGTAAAAGTTATTGGAAAAGAAAAATGGTTCGATAAAAGTAATATTCATGATTTAGATCAAATTATTCCAGGTATATGTGGCTCAGGAATATTTGAGGTAATGGTTGAATTGGCCAATGCTGGGTTGATTGATCAATCAGGTTTATTTAAACCTGAAATAGCACCGGATAAATTTATAAAAAAAGGTAATGTTTGGACGTATATCCTCATTGAACAAGCGGATAAACCCATAGTAATTCAACAAACTGATATAAGGGCGGTTCAGCTTGCAAAGGCAGCTTTGTATGCTGGCGTTCAATTATTAGCAGAAAGCCTAAAGTGTGAAACGTTTGACGAGATTTTGTTGGCGGGTGCATTTGGTACGCATTTGGATAGTAAATATGTATCAGAAATAGGTATTATTCCTAATGCGCCATCCAATATTATTTCTAGCATAGGTAACGCAGCTGGAATGGGAGCTGCAATGGCTTTACTAAACATTGATGAACGAAAAAACATTATTAAAGCAGTTAAACAAATAGACAAAATAGAGACTGCCACTGAACAAAAATTTCAAGATTATTTTATAAATGCAATGAAATTTCCTACAGCACCTCTCGCAATTAAAAGTAATAAAAGAAATAGACGGAGAAAAACACAATAATAGTTTATTTTGTCTCTATAATTAAAAGAGCTAATGATAATAAATAAATGCTATTTTATATCACAAATAATATTAATGTAATTTTTAAAAAAGGCTCGATTTATGGCTAGAAGAGAAAGATCAGGCGGAAGAGCAGGGCGTGCTGCTGCACGTGCAGTCGAGACACCCCCTCGGGATGCATATATTAAACGAAACATACCCACCTATTCAGTATTAAATGATACTGACCTCGCCCAGCTTGAAGATAATGCAGATAAATTATTGGAAGAAGTTGGTTTAGAAATTCAAGATGACCAAGAATCAGTTGATTACTTTGTAAAAGCAGGTGCGAGTGCTGATGGCGATCGTGTAAAGTTTCCTCGCGGTATGTGCCGAGAGATTATTAAAGCTACAGCACCAAAAGAATTTACACAATTTGCTCGCAATCCAAAAAATAATGTCCAGATTGGTGGCAACAATACTGTACTTGTTCCTGCTTATGGTCCTCCTTTTGTGTATTCCAAAGAGGGCGGTAGGAGATATGCCAATATAGAAGATTTCAGAAATTTTGTAAAACTCGCTTACATGTCACCAAACTTGCATCATAGTGGCGGAACGGTTTGTGAGCCAGTTGATTTGCCTGTTAACAAAAGGCATTTTGACATGAATTATAGTCATATTAAATATTCTGATAAAGCCTTCATGGGTTCGGTCACTCAACCAGAAAGAGCAGAAGATACCGTTGATATGGCTAAAATTGTTTTTGGAGACGATTTTGTTGAGGAAAACTGCGTTCTTGTAAACTTAATTAATGCTAACTCTCCAATGACATGGGATAGAGTTATGCTAGGTTCATTAAAAAATTATGCTCGTCATGGCCAATGTGCCATGCCAAGTCCATTCGTTGTTTCTGGCGCTATGTCTCCAGTAACTGCTGCTGGAGTTGCAGCTCAAAGTTTGGCAGAAGGACTAGCTGGTATGGCCTTAACGCAACTCGTGAGGCCAGGTGCACCTGTTATTTATGGAAATTTTGTAACTTCAATGTCAATGCAAACAGGCGCCCCTACTTTCGGAACACCTGAGGCATCATTAATAATAAATATGAGTGCTGCTCTTGCGCGAAGGCTTGGTGTTCCATTTCGTTCTGCAGGCGGATTTAATGCATCAAAAATTCCAGATGCTCAAGCAGGCTATGAGGCTGCAAATAGCCTGCAAACTGGTTTGTTAGCTGGAGTTAACTTTATGTTACATACTGCTGGATGGCTCGAGGGCGGTCTTGCTATGGGCTATGAGAAATTCATAATGGATGCTGATCAAGCGGGTATGATGGCAAAATTTGCTAAAGGCGTAGATATGTCCGACAACGGACAGGCCTTAGATGCTATAGCTGAAGTTGGGCCAGGTCAGCATTTTTTAGGTTGTGATCATACACAAAAAAACTTTAAAACTGCTTTTTATCAATCAAATGTTTCTGACAACAGTAGTTATGAACAGTGGGTAGAGGATGGAAGTTTATCTGCGGAAGACAGAGCTGAAAGTGTTTATAAAAAAATGTTAGATGAATATGTTGCTCCTGAACTTGATCCGGAGGTTGACAGAAAACTATTAGATTATATGGAAATGAGAAAATCTAGCTTTCCTGATAGTAATATTAGTTAAAAGTCCAGGGCTCTCTGCTAAATACTTCGACAATCATTGGTATAAAGTAATCAAGAGGTAGAGTATTATAGTTGGGATCAAAACTTGTTTGATCCCATTTTTCACAGAAGTTAACAGCAGCCGCAAAGTGCTCATGATTCTTGAACTTTTGACTTTCTTTTGGGTTTAAGCCAATTTTTTCGCCATAATATTTCAATTGAAAAATACCGTGATGTTTGATCACCCATCGACATTCCTCTCTTACATAAGGGGCTATAATTGTTGCTGCAAAGCTGTCATGATTTAATGGCGCTAAATCATCCCCAATATCGTGAATTAAAGCGCTGATTATCCAGTCAATATCAGCGCCATCTCTTAGTGCTCTTGTTGCTGTTTGCAAACAATGCTCCAGTCGGTCTATTTTATAGCCAGAGAAACTATTTTTTAGCTTTTCCAGAGCGATTACAATTCGATTTGGCAAACCAGCGAGGAATTTTTTTTCATGCTCTGCAAGTAGAGTATAATCTTCAACCGTACCGTCTTCCATTCTGGTGAAATCAACTGTTTTCATGTTATAGCTCAGTGGGCACAGAAGTTACTTTACTACCTCTTGATAGCATTCGGTAAAGGCTTGTCACCCCGTCGTGATCAGTATAGCAACCTTGCAAATGTCTAACTCCTTCAGCGCCATTATATTTTGTTCTTCCATGAAGCAATCTATAATTATCCATCATCAAAAGAGTACCTTTTTTGAAAGGAAACTGTATCTGATAATTTGGGTGGTTACTAAGTTCATTTAATCTTTTTCTTCCCGCATAAAAATAATCTAATGTTTTTTTATCTAGGGCAGGCACATAATCAAGCCTGTTACTCAGACGAATTCGGTTTATGATATTATTATGATTTCTTTCTATAATTGACCCCCAATTTTCTAAAATAGCTGATGGTCCTTCATACCGAAACCGTACATTAATATTTTCTAAAATTTTAGAGTGTTCTGGCATCTCTAATTCTAGTTGTTTGATTATGGCTACGCCGTCTACTAAAGTCGATAGTCCACCAGATACATTATTTTCAAGGCAATGGAGAAATTGAATTCCAGGAACTGGTTCTCGGTATGGATTATCTGTATGGGATGATAAGGCATCATCAGTATAAGCTGTATCCGTGGGCATTCTTTTTATCTCAACATTAAATAGTTTTCCCCAATGTGTGTGTCTTACATAGCCGAATTTTCCTGCTAACTTCAATAAAGAGTCTTTTTCTGTCGGCGTATTTTCCATGACACAGAAGCCATACTTTAGAAAGTTATGCAACATATGCTTTAGGTTGGAAGGGTCTTTTAGGCATTCCCAATTTATTCTTTTTAGATTTATAGAGGCTGTCCAACTTTTTAATACTGGAGGGCTCTCAATGTTCTTAAGCCACCCAATTTCATTTTTTATCTGATCTAAATTGAAATGACCCTCAAATGAGTCACTAAAGTAGATGTCTAATTTAGATTTTTCTGAAATTTTTGCTTCTAACACCTTTAAATCAGATTGAAAAAGTGAGTGCTCATATTTCCTTTGTTTGGTTATTGGATCTAATGTGTCAGAGTTTAATGCTCTTTCTCGGAGCCATAATGGGTGAAGTACTATACTGTTTTCTTGGCTAGTTAAGATTAGTTCGCCTGTTTGTGGTTTCACAAAAACCGCATCATGACCTCCAAGCATAAAGAATCCTTAAATGATTGTTTACAATCTATCACATAAACTGCAGGGTTAAAATATAACAAAAATCTATTATCAGAAATAATTATATTATGTTTCAAAAAGAAAAAACTTATAAATCTCCTGTAAAAGACCAAAAAATAATCAAAGCCTTTGGCATGGAAATGCATAATCCTGTATTTGTTATCAGCGCACTTTTGATACTGATATTTTCTATTATTACATTGGTTTTTCCAAGCGCATCAAATAGCGCTCTTAACGGTGCACAATTATGGACATTATCCAAATTTGATTGGTTTTATTCCTTAATCCCTGTTTTAATTTTAACTCTTTGCGTAGTCTTAGCTGTATCACCTTTTGGTAAAATTAAACTTGGCGGAAAGGATGCTAAGCCCGAGTACAAAGTAGGTTCTTGGATTGCAATGCTCTTTGCAGCTGGTGTCGGTATCGGTTTTATGTTTTACGGATCCGCCGAGCCCCTGGGTTACTATACTGATTGGTTCGGCACTCCGTTCAATGTGTCAGCTGAAACTGTTGATGCCAGGAGGCTGGCATTCACAACTTCAGTTTTTCATTGGGGACTCTCAGCCTGGTCTATTTATGCTATTGTAGGCTTAACATTAGCTTTCTTTGCATATAATATGGATCTTCCACTCACAATTCGTTCTGCATTTTTTCCTATATTTGGTGAAAAGATATGGGGTTGGCGTGGACATATAATCGATATGTTTGCGGTCGTTTCTACTATTTTTGGACTAGCATGCACAATTGGCATAGGAGCAACGCAAGCTACAGGCGGACTTAGCTATATATTTGATGTTGAAGCTACTAAAAGCCTTCAAATTATATTGATTTTTACTATAACGATCATTGCTATTTTTTCTATCCTTAGGGGAATGAATGGTGGGGTAAAACTATTAAGTAATGTGAATATGTTTTTTGCAGGATTGCTGTTGTTTTTTGTAATTATGGCGGGCCCAACGGTTGGAATATTTGAAAGCATGTTCGAAACATTTATTTATTCAGTACCGGATAGTTTACGATTGACTAACTGGGTCGGTAGAGCCGACAAAAACTTTTTTCACGACTGGACAATTTTTTATTGGGCCTGGTGGATTGCGTGGTCGCCGTTTGTAGGAATGTTTATTGCTAAGATATCTAAAGGAAGAACAATACGTCAATTCATGATGGGAGTATTAATTGCGCCTTTTAGTATAGGTTTAGTATGGTTTACGGCTTTTGGGGAAACGGCTATTTCCCAATTTGAAGATAAAGTAGGAGACTTATCTGAGGGCATGACTGACTCCTCCTTAACTTTATTTCAAATGCTTAATAGTTTGCCTTATTCTGACGTAACTTCTGTTGTAGCAATCTTTTTATTAATTATCTTTATAGTCACATCTGCTGATTCAGGTTCACTGGTAGTAGACAGTTTGACATCGGGTACTCAGAAGGACACACCAGTTAGACAAAGAGTTTTTTGGGCAATATTAATAGGATTAACATCTATAGCTTTACTCTACGGGGGTGGTGCGGAAGCTTTAAAATCATTGCAAGCGGGCACAGTTACTGCCGCTCTGCCGTTTAGCTTTATAGTCCTTCTTTATGGATTCTGTTTAATAAAGGGTTTGGTATCTTATACAAAGAGAAATAATGATTAGTACTATTTTTGATCAGCTCTAAATAGTGACTTCAAGTCCCATTGCGCATTTTCTCTGAACATAAACTTGTTCAGAGAAAGAGATACTATAATCATTGCTAACAAATTTATTGCCATAAGGTGAATGTAATGAAACTTTACATTCTGCGTCTCCATTGATGCATTTTCAGCTAATGGCAACAGCATCCAATAATAAAATATTACTCCAAAAATAACTGAAATGATTACAGAGCGTGCATCAATGTTTTTAAATAAGAGTCCTACTATAAAGGCTGCTAATATAGGCATTGAAAGTAAACCATATAACCGCTGAACCGTGTTGATGATACTTTGTTCTGGGTTGTTGAAAATTGGTATCATCATAAAAGCCATGATAACCATTATTATTGATACCCACAAAGAAAGCTTTTTAACGTTAGGGTTTTTACTTATGTAAGTTTTATGTATATCACAGACCCAGAGTGCTGCAGAAGCATTAAGAATAGAATTAAATGTTGTGAGAACTGCCGCAACAATGGCAGCAGCAAACGCTCCAGAAAGAAAGCTTGGTAGTAAATCGCCTACCAGTGTCCCATAAGCTGCATCTCCAATATCTCCATATAGTTTGTAAGCCACTATACCAGGAATAACGATTATCGGAGGCACAATTAACAGTCTAATTATGGCTGCAGCAAGTATACCTTTTTGCGCTTCTTTTACTGATGGCGATGCCATTGCTCTTTGTGTTATTGTTTGATTGGTCGACCAATAAAACATTTGAATAAAAACCATTCCTGTAAAAAGTGTTGAAAATGGTATATCAGAATCTGGCGTTCCAATAAGTGTAAGCCTTTCTTTAGGTATTCCTGACAAATCAAAGTTTATTGTGTTTAAAGCTATTAATGTCACCGTAATTGCAAGTCCAAGGAGTAAAAAACCTGAAAAGGTATCTGAAATAGCAACTGCACGAAGTCCTCCAAATATAGAATATGCAGCCCCAAAACCAGCAAATAAGATGGCCAGAACATATAAGTTTATATCGACGTTAAACATGCTTTGTATAAATAAAGATCCGCCATATAGTATTGCGGGTAAGAAAATAAAAATATTACCTAGTAAAAAAAGTAATGAAACAAGTGCCCGTATGTGTTTGTTTTTATATCTTATTTCTAATAATTCTGTTGTGGTTGTGCAGTTGTATTTATAATAAATAGGTATAAAAATGAAACAAAGCATACATAGACCTGCAACTGCAGCTAACTCCCACCAAGCAAGTAGAGCCATTTGATTTCCATTCATGCCAACAAGCTGATCGGTTGATAAGTTAGTTAGGGTAATTGAGCCCGCTACAAAGTACCATTTTAGACTACCTCCTGCTAAAAAATACTCTTTTTCTTGGTTTACACTTGAGGAAGATTTTAAACAGTACCACAAAGTGACAACAGCAATTGCTAACAATAGAGAAATAAATATTATTATTTGAATTAATTCAAGCTGCATTTATAATATTCCATTCTATTTGTTTGATATTTTAGTTTGCTTGCTTGTGAATATAATAGGGGAAAATGTGATTATTGCATCAGAAAAAAATATATTTTCTCTAACAAATAAATACTATTCATATGTTTTTTGTGTTGGCGGTAATGGCATACTAGAACATATTTACTATGGTGCGCCACTAACTGACCCTATAAATTCTTTTTCACATCACTACAAAACTCACAGGGATGGAGTTTTACATTTTCAGGGTAAAAAAAATTACAATCTATCTGAAATACCTCAGGAATATCCGACTTTTGGATCAACGGATTTTAGATTTCCAGCTTTTCATTGTAAAAATAAGGATGGAAACACTATATCAGTTCTTAAATATAAAGAGCATTTCATTATTAATGACAAAAAACTTTTGAACGGCCTACCATCCGCTCGGGGTGGTAAGTGTAATACTTTGATTGTGCGTTTGGAGGATAATCTTCATAAGATTGAAGTTGACCTTGCTTACACAATTTATGAAAATCATGGTGTGCTGGTCAGATCATCTAAAATAAAAAATCACGGAAATAAAAAGCTTGAATTGAGAAATATATATAGCTCTTCCATAGATTTTCCTGCCTCTCAGTACAAGATACTACATCTTCATGGCTCATGGTCCAGAGAGTTCTCAGAGGAGACCATGAGTGTTCCAATGGGGCGTTTCGTCATTGACAGTAACCGCGGATCGTCAAGTGCAGCTCATTCACCCTTTATAGCCCTCTGTGAAGATCAATGTGATGAGGTAAGTGGCAATGTATATTCATCAAGTCTTATTTATAGCGGCAATCATTCGATTTCAGTAGAAAAGGGTGAATTCAACAATATTCGATTATTAACAGGGATAAATCCTTTTAATTTTAATTGGTCACTTAGTCCTGGTGAATCCTTTCAGAGTCCTGAAGCAGTTCATGCTTTTAGTAAAAATGGGTTAAGGGGAATGTCACATATTTGGCACTCATTCATAAGAGAAAAGATTGCGCCCATAAATTTCAAAAATAAACCAAGGCCCACTTATATTAATACTTGGGAATCGTCTTATTTTAAAGTTAACCAGGAGGAGGTTCTTAATCTTGCAGATAAGGCCGTCTCAATTGGTTTAGAGATGGTTGTCTTAGATGATGGGTGGTTTGAAGGGAGAAATGATGATTCATCATCTTTGGGTGATTGGTATGCGGATTCAAATCGCTTCCCGGATGGAATTCAAGATTTGGCAATTAAGATAAAAAATAAAGGACTAAAATTTGGGATCTGGGTTGAACCAGAAATGATTAATACTCGAAGTGAATTGTACAAAAAAAACCCCGACTGGGTTTTAATGGCCCCGGGTCGTATTTCTTCATTGGGCAGGAATCAATTAATATTAGATTATTGTAATAAGGATGTTGTAAATTATATTTTTGATAAACTTGATAAGCTACTCTCTGGAGGTAATATAGATTATATTAAGTGGGATATGAATCGTAATATGTCTGAGGTTGGTTCACCAAAGGTTGCCAAGCAGAAACAACTTGAGGTTCCACATAGATATATTTTAGGGATATATTCTATATTGAGCCGTTTAACAAAAAAATACCCTAACGTTTTATTCGAAAATTGCGCTAGCGGTGGTAACAGATTGGACCTTGGCATGCTGAGCTATATGTCACAAAGTTGGCCAAGCGACATGAGTGATCCTATTGGAAGGTTAAAAATTATAAATGGCTGTTCCTATTTATTTCCATTAGATGTATTATCGGCTTATATTGGTCCATCCCCAAACCATCAAAATGGAAGAATTACTTCAATCAGTAGTAGGTTTAATGCAGGCGCATTTTGCGCCGCACAAGGAGTCTCGCTGAATTATAGTGATATTGATAAAAATAAAGGTGAATTAACTGATCTCGTGAACTTTGCTAAGGAACATTCTTCAGATATGATTGGAGGAAATTTTTATAGACTAAAAAAATCCGATAATGTCTTTTGCTGGCAGTATATTACGAAGGACTATGAAAAGGTTTTCTTGTTGTATTTTCATATATTATCAGGCCCGAATAAACCTTTTGAGCATATAAAGTTTGTAGGGCTAGAAAAAAACAGTGATTACCTACAAGTCTGTAATGATAAATTATATTCGGGAAATTTATTAATGGAAAATGGATTTACCTTGCCTTATGTTTCAATGACTGATGATAATAATAAAGTTAGTTATATGCCTAAGGGTGACTTTAGTTCAAAGCTTTTTGTATTTAAAAAAGTATAGAGGATTTAAATTTGTTAAATGGATAAGCGAGAAACAAATAAACTTTCACGTGAAGAAAGATTGGCCAAAAATTTGCGAAATAATTTAAAAAGGCGAAAAGATGTTAAGAGAAAAAAAGATAATAACCCAAAGTAGTAACCTGCAATCTACTTAAACTTTAAAAGTTGAACTTTCATCACTTAAATGTAAATTCAAGAGTGTTATTTAATAATTATATTTGCTAGGTAACGTCATGGACAAAATTGTAATACAAGGCGGAACCCAATTAAATGGCGAAATAGTCATTGGCGGGGCTAAGAATTCGGCTATTAAACTAATGGCAGTTTGCCTTTTAACAGATAAGCCAGTTTTATTGAAAAATATGCCTAGACTGCGGGACACTAGATCTATGTCGGAATTGCTTAGTCATCTAGGAGTAAGTATCAATTTGTCCGGTTCAAATAAAATGACATTACATGCCGAGAGTTTATCTTCATCAACTGCGCCCTACGAACTAGTTCGCAAAATGAGGGCAAGTTTTAATGTCTTGGGCCCTCTACTCGCTAGGTCTGGATTTGCTAAAGTCTCTTTACCGGGTGGTTGTGCTATTGGGGCTCGTCCCGTTGATTTGCACCTCAAAGCAATGGAAAGTTTTGGAGCAAAAATCAAGTTAGAGGAGGGTTACGTTATTGCCTCGGCGAAAGCTGGTTTAAAAGGTGCTGAGATAACATTTCCTTTTATTTCTGTTGGAGCAACCGAACATGCAATGCTGACTGCTGCTTTGGCTGAGGGTGAAACGGTATTAAACAATGCTGCTTGCGAGCCAGAAATAGTTGATTTGGCTAATTGCCTAAATGCAATGGGTGCAAAAGTTTCAGGAGCAGGAAGGCCGCGCATATCGATTATAGGTGTATCTTCATTAAAGGGCGTAGAATATTCAGTTGTGCCTGATAGGATTGAAGCGGGAACATACGCTTTAGCAGCCGCAACAGTCGGGGGTACTGTTAAATTATCTAATATTTGCAAAGATCATTTAGGGGCTCTGTGGCCATTAATTGAACAGGCTGGGGCGAAGCTAACTTTCGATAAAACATCTGTTTTAATAGAAAGAAATGGAACTAATCTAAGGGCTGTAGATGTTGATACTCAGGCGTATCCGGGTTTTCCAACTGATTTACAGGCTCAGTTTATGACTATGATGTGTTTAGCTGAAGGCACTTCAATAATACGAGAAAATATTTTCGAAAATAGGTTTATGCATTGCCCTGAGCTATCGCGAATGGGTGCGGATATAGATGTTAGGGGTAGAGAGGCGATAGTGCGAGGAGTAAAAGAGCTTAAGGGGGCTCCGGTTATGGCTACTGATTTAAGAGCCTCGGCATCATTAATTTCAGCTGGTATGGCAGCTGAGGGTGAAACCCATGTCGGAAGAGTTTATCATTTAGATCGAGGTTTTGAGAATATAGAGATTAAATTGAGAAACTGCGGAGCCAATATAACAAGGGAAAGTGAGAAGCCGCTATGGCAAAGTTAAAGCTTAAGGCTGAAAGTATACCAGACCTTAAAATCATAGCATCCGCTGTCCAAGATTCTATTTTACGCGCAAGCGACATAAAGTTTTACCAGGGCGGAAGGTATATGAATTTCCGCCTTTTAAGGTTTATAAATGAGAGTGATTCATCCGCTCGAGCTCAATCTGCATTAAGAGTTGACGGTGTTATTAGTGTTAGAAGTAAAGGTATAAAAAAAACAGACGGCAATGTCATGGTTGTGCTCCTTGATATAAATTTTACTAAAACACAAAGTCCTGCAGGTTTTATTAATTTTGTATTTGCCAACCAAATTGAAATACAAGTTGAAGTTGAATGCATTGATATTCTATTGGCAGACCTTACTGATGCAAAGAAAACAAATAAGACACCAAAGCACTAATATTAAAAGAGTATAATCATATCGAAAATGATCATTATATCGTTGAATTGAACATAGACAGTGAGTCATTGCCAGTCACTAATGTTGAAATGCAGCATGAGAGAAGGGTTGCCATATTTGATTTATTGGAAGAGAATGAATTCCAGCCTAAAGGTAGTGAAAAAGGACCTTATATTGTAGAGCTTGAATTAAAGGATGGCTCTAGGCTTGTTTTCGAAGTCAAGAGAAGTACTGGACTTGACATAGGTAGATATACTATTTCGTTAACTCCATTTCGAAGGATAATAAAAGATTATTTCTTGATATGCGATAGTTACCATAACGCTATTCGAACATCAACTTCAGCACAAATTGAAGCCATAGATATGGGAAGAAGAGGTCTTCATAATGAGGGCTCAAGACTACTCAGTGACAGTTTACGTAATTCAATAACTTTAGACTTTAATACTTCGCGTAGAATTTTTACATTAATCTGCTCTCTACATAGGCGTCCATGATGCACACAAAAGAGAATATCAAATCTGTTCTGTTTGTTTGTTATTTAAACTCAATTCGTTCACCAATTGCGGAAGGTTTGGTTAGAAAAAATTATACGAATATTGATGTAAAATCTTGTGGGATAGCTGCTGGGGATCTTGACGATTTAATGGTAGCAATTATGCGAGAAATCTCCATAGATATGAGTTGTCATAAATCTAAGACTCTTGATGAATTGAGTCATTGTCAATTTGACTTAATTATTGCTTTTACTGAACCCGCTTATCAGGCTGCAAAGGCAGTTTTTAACGAAACGGCTAAGTTAATAGAGTTTTGGCCTTTGCCTGACCCCACTCAGGGTTCGCTAGATGTTAGGGCCATAATGAATAATTACAGGGCAATACGAGATAATATAAGTATGCGCTTGAAAAATAATTTTATTTAATAAGGCCTATTATTATGCATTCTTTGGGTATATAGGCCTCAGGAAATATCTCAGGTAAACTGAGTCGAAGATGTAAAGGATCAAGCTTGGCTAAAGAAGAACTACTAGAATTTGAAGGAGAAGTTGTCGAACTTCTTCCAAACGCTACATTTAGAGTAAAGTTAGTGAATGATCACGAAATTATCGCTCATACAGCTGGAAGAATGCGTAAAAATCGTATTCGAGTATTGGCTGGTGATAAAGTCACAGTCGAGATGACTCCATACGACCTTACTAAAGGGCGTATCACTTATCGTTTTAAGTAAATAACTTATGGGTGAAAGACCTAAATTAATACTAGCTAGCCAATCTCCAAGAAGATCTGCATTGTTAGCAAGAATTGGAATTATTCCTGACTTAATTTCCCCAGCCGATATAAATGAAGATATTATTCAAGGCGAACTTCCACGAGATTATGTTTCAAGGCTAGCTTGTGAAAAAGCCACTAGAATTTCAGGAGATTTCCCCAATCACATCGTATTGGCAGCCGACACTGCCGTAGCTATTGGTCGTCGTATTTTACCTAAAGCTGAAACTATCGCTGATGCTAAATATTGTTTGCAGCTTATTTCAGGCCGTAGTCATAGGGTTTTCACATGTGTTGCTGTTGTCAAAAGTGATGGTGATATTTTAAAACGTGTAGTGGAGACCCGTTTAAAGATGAAACGTTTGTCTGAAGCCGAATTAAAGGATTATATTCACAGTCAGGAATGGCAAGGTAAAGCGGGTGGCTATAGCATACAGGGTAGCGCTGAAAGCTTTGTTATAAAGATTGTTGGTTCATATTCAAATGTCGTTGGTTTGCCTCTCTATGAAACTAGAAATATGCTCCGGGGTTCAGGTTGTATTTTATGAAACGTCGTTGTGTAATTGAGCATTGCATTGGTGAAACTAGAGCAGCGATTTATGAAAATAGAAAACTAGTTGAGTTACATTTACGAAGAGAATCTAAAAATTTAAATCCTTATATAGGTGATATTTTTGTAGGTAAAATATCTAGAATTGATCAAAGTATAGGCGGGGCTTTTGTTGATTTAGGGGATAGCCTTAATGGCTTGTTAAAATTTTCAAACTCATCTGGAAGCCCTCGTTTTACAGAAGGTTTTTATGGTCACTTTGAGATAACTAAAGCTTCTGACTTAAGTAAATCACCTTTGTTGAAATTTGTTAAAAAAGTGGAAAAATCAAAAACAGGTAAAATTTCAGGCGATGATTTAAAATCTTATCTGTCAAAAAGATTTTTAGATTTAGAGTTTGCAGAAGCAAGTGTTTCAATTTTAGATGAAAGTACAGATGTTGAACTATCAATTGATGGTGGAGGCTCTATCTCGATTGAGCAAACGAGAGCTTTAGTTGCCATCGATGTTGATAAAGGTGGTGCAGTCAGTAGTTATGATGTTTGTCTAAAGGCAATACCTATGTTGGCTAGAGAAATAAGGTTGAGGGGTCTTGGTGGTTTATTGGTTATTGATTTACCAAATCTAAGACACCCCAAACAACGAAATGCAATTTTTAAGCTTGCTGAGAAAGTTTTTAGTTTTGACCCTAATAATGTTAAGTTGGCACCGATATCACGTTTTGGAGTGCTTGAATTAACGAGGAATAAAGTTACAATCTCACTTAGTGAAATAATGAATGATAATTATGGAAACCCTACCTTAGAAACCATAGCGTTACGTACTATTAGGCAGCTAGTGCGTGAGGGGGTAGCCAAACCAGGAGCCAGATTAACTTTAACAGTAACCCCAACGATTATGGATTGGTTGGACTCATGCGCGTTCGATTGGAAAAGTAGGTTGAACGATAGGATCGGCAAACGCTATAATGTTACAGTGGGTGCGTGTATTGAAATAAAGGCGGACAGATGAACAAAAATTGCCCAATTTGCAATAAACAAACAATTATTAAATTCGCCCCCTTTTGCTCGAATAGGTGCAGGAATGTAGATTTAGGAAAATGGCTTGATGGGGGATATAGTATTCCTACCAACGAAACATGTATTAATAGTGTTAATGAGTTCGAAAATATTAATGATGATTAAATTTGCATCAATATAAATCTATCTAAGGGATTGATATTAAGTTGAAAAACTTTTATTTTCTACCATCAAAAACCTTTTTGCTGTCTACAAAGAAGTAATCAATATTGTAATATTTTTTGTCATCGATTATGTCTTTAATGTTTAAATAGCTAAAACTACTTACTTCAATGCCATTTTGATGGTATTCATTTACAAGACTGGTATCCAACATATGTCTAGGTACACAGACCATAGATATGATATCTCTTAACGTGCCACTCAACGCCCCTTCAATGTACCATCCTGAGCTTTTTCCTATATTATTTATACTTGGTTGATTTTTTATTTCTCCATTCTGGGATTTAAAAACAATATGGCTCTCTTCTGTACTAGCGGATGGTGGCTTGCACCAGTATGAAAAGCAAAATTTAGATAATGGGGTTAATTTATGTAATGCGTAAATTACCTCGGGTAACCATGAAACATAGATAGATCTATCTGAAAGCTTCTTCTTTACAACGCTACTATGTATGTCTTTTTCATAACCAAAGTCTTTTATGTCAATTAATAGTTTTGCAGATTTATTACTGTGGTTCGATGCTATATCTAGTACCTCATCAAGACTTGGTATCGTTTTAAATCTTCCTTTCAAGGTATTGAAATCACTGTATTTTACCGTATTAATTTTATGTGACACTCCATCATTATCTATTGCTTCAGGGTCATGATAAATAACTGCGGTACCGCATTTAGTGATTCTAATATCGAACTCTACATAAGAAACTTTATTATCTAAGGCCGAAAGTAGTCCTTGGGCTGTATTTTCATTATCACTAAATGTTAAAAAACGATGAGAAATTAATTTTATTTTACTAATCATATAATTTATCTACATATGCTGAATTGTTATAAAAGTATCATTTAGATGGGGGGTTTTTTTCTTTTATTTACTCGCCTTTTTGCCCGTCTTTCTGCTCGCAATTTTATCAATGGTGGCATCCTCGAGGGTAGAATACTTAATATGTTCTGCTTTTTGTCATATGGCATTTCAGACCAATAAGATATTTCATCTTGGGTCCTACCGCAGCCAAAACAGAAGCCACTTTCTTTTTCCATCGAGCATATTAGTTTGCATGGGTTATCCTGATCTTCAATGAGCAGTTCTTCTGTCTTCTTTTCAGTCATAATATTGTCTTTTGGGCACAAATTCACATTAAAGTAGTCCATAATAATTATTGCAAACTATGTAAATGTTGTATTTGTTAAATACTGATGGTTTTATTTATTATAATCCTTACTAATAAATACATATTATCATTGAACAAATTATAATTTTATTACAATTGTTTATGTTCTAGTGTAATTTTAGTTGTATAATAAATAGAGTTATAAAGGATTAATAAAATTTAATGGCTAATTCTTCATATTACAAACCTGAAACAATAGCGCTGCATACGGGGTATACCCCTGAGTCAGATCACGGTTCTCGTGCTGTCCCTATTTATCAAACTACTAGTTATGCTTTTGATAGCGTTCAAATGGCTTCATCTTTATTTAATGTAGAGCAGGGTGGTCATATATATTCAAGGATATCCAACCCTACTGTATCTGTTTTAGAGCAGCGTATGGCCGCTCTTGAGGGAGGTACTGGGGCTATTTGTACAGCTTCTGGTATGTCAGCATTATTTTCCACTTTTATTACATTGTGCTCTGCTGGTGATCATATCGTTTCTTCGGAACAAATATATGGCTCAACAGCTACAACGTTGAGATACACTTTAAAAAGGTTTGGGATTGAATGCGATTTTATACCCATAAATGATATGGATGCCCTAAGGTCAGCTATCAGGCCAAATACTAAACTAGTATTTTGCGAGTCAATTTCCAACCCTGGTATGGAGGTTTCTAATATCCCTGAGATATCTAAGTGTGCCAATTCATTTGGAATCCCCGTGGTTGTGGATGCGACTTTTGCCACACCATCTTTAAATCGACCGATTGAGCACGGGGCCAATATTGTTGTTCACTCAATCACAAAATGGATTGGGGGTCATGGTAATTCAATAGGCGGCTGTATAATTGACGGTGGAAACTTCGATTGGGGTTGTTTAGATGAGAAGAATAAAAAAAAATTTCCTGAGTTGACTGATCCTTATGCGCCTTTTCACGGCATAAACTTTTGGGAAGAGTTCGGACCGACTGCATTTGTTATGAAAGTTAGAAGCGAGGCTATGCGTGATTTAGGGGCGGCACTGTCTCCAAACAATGCTTTTTTAATATTACAAGGTTTGGAAACCTTAGATATAAGAATGAAAAAACATGTGGAAAACACTGTGGCACTGAGAGATTGGCTTTTATCGCAGAATGGCGTATCATGGGTTAGGCACCCAGAAATGCGTGATGATTCACATATAAAGGAGATGTTTCCTTTGGGAGCTGGCTCTATGCTTTGTTTCGGAGTTGTGGGCGAACGAAAAGGCGGTGCCGCATTCATAAATTCATTGTCTTTGGCGACACATTTAGCGAATGTTGGAGATAGTCGCACATTAGTTCTTCATCCGGGTAGCACGACTCATTCGAGACTGACTAAAGAAGACATGGAAGCTGCGGGAATCAGCGAAGACTTAATTAGAGTTTCTGTAGGTATTGAAAATATAGAGGATATAAAAGTTGATTTTTTAAATGGTATAAAGTCAGCTCTTAGGACTATAAAATAATGTTGGTTCAGGTAGATGAATTAAATATTTTTGTTGCAACTGGCGGTAAAATTTTTGACCCAGACTTACCTACGATACTCTTTTTACACGGAAGCGGCGGGGATCATAGAACATGGGCAATGCAAACAAGATGGTTTGCTTATAACGGTTTTTCTGTCTTAGCACCAGATCTTCCAGGGCATAGTTTGTCAGATGGAAATGCGTTTTCTACTATTGAAGAAAGTGGTATTTGGCTGGCTAAATTTTTGAATACTTTGGGCGTAGATAAGGTTCACTTAGTTGGACATAGCCAAGGTTTTCTGACAGCTTTAGCATTCGCTGAACACCATAATGATTTAGTCCGTTCTATCACTGCTATAGGTACTGCAGCTGAAATTCCTGTAAATGAACACTTAATTAAAACTGCTGAAACTAGCAGGGATAAAGCAGCCGAGATGATGTGTAATTGGGGATTCGGACCAAATGCACATCAAGGTATCAGTTCAGTGCCGGGAATGCAGCCGATTGGCATATCTCGGGCTATAATGAAAAACAATCCTTTAGAGGTAGACCTTAGGGCCTGCGCTGAGTTTAAAAGGGGTTCTGAGATTTCAAAGAATTTGTCTATGCATAAACATTGTATTTTAGCAAGTCATGATAAAATGACGCCAATGAAAGCTGGTTTATTACTAGCGAAAAATATGTCTGTTAATCCACAAATTATCCAGAATTCTGGACATATGTTGCCTATCGAGTCTCCGAAAAAGACACTACTGGCCTTAAGGAAATTTATTGAAACTATAGCGAGTTAAGTAATGAATATCAAAAAAGTTGCAGTTATTGGGGCCGGCACTATGGGTGCAGGAATAGCTGGTCAGGCAGCAAATGCTGGCTGCGAAGTCTTGTTATTGGATTTGCCAAGCGAGAATAGTCCTAACTTATTGGCTCAAAAAGGATTAGACCGAATTAATAACCCCCATGACTCTGGTTTGATAAGCCCGGAGGCAGCTAAACTAATAACTGTTGGTAACATTCGTGATGACTTTCATAAATTAGCAGACTGTGATTGGATTGCAGAGGCTATCCTGGAGAGACTTGACTTAAAGAAGCAGCTTTACACTAAGCTTGATAATATCTGTAAAAAGACATCAATAATATCATCAAATACATCAACAATTCCAATAAAGCTGCTGGTTGAAGACATGCCGGCCGATTTTAAAAAGCGTTTTGCAATAACTCATTTTTTTAATCCAGTGAGATTTATGCCTTTGTTAGAATTAGTATCAGGCGAGGATACAGACCCTAAAGTAATTGATGTTCTTCACGATTTTTGTGACAAAAGATTAGGAAAAGGGGTAGTTATATGTGCTGATACTCCAGGTTTCCTTGGAAATAGAGTTGGTTGTTATGCAATTCAGACTGCATTGCATATTGCAAATGCAATGGGTTTTAGTCCACAAGAGGCTGACGCTATCTTTGGTCGCCCCATGGGAATTCCTAAAACAGGTGTTTTTGGACTGTATGACTTGATTGGTATAGATCTAATGAGTGATGTAGCCTCCAGTCTTGTATCAATACTGCCACCTGAGGATGACTTTCATAATTTTGGAGCAAAACTTCCATTAATGGAGAAAATGATTCAAAATGGTCAAAAGGGTAGAAAAACTGGTCAAGGTTTTTACAGATTACATAATAGCTCCAAGCAAGTTGTAAATCTCAAAACAGGCGAATATGAAAATATTAAAAAACTGAATATTCTCATAGCTAACAAAGCTGAAAAAGATGGAATTATGCATCTATTCAATGATGAAGGTATTTATGGTGAGTACGCTTGGACTGTTATGTCACGAATACTGGTGTACGCCGCTAACTTAATTCCTGAAGTTGGCGATAGTCCAGAAGCTATCGATGATGCCATGAAAATGGGATATAATTGGATAAAAGGCCCATTTGAATTAATAGATGAAATTGGCTCCAATTATCTGATAAAACGTTTAGAAAAAGAACAAAGAAATGTTCCTGATTATCTCAAAATAGCTAAAAGTAAGAGATATTACAATGGATTAGATGTACTAACTGCTACTGGTAAAATCAGGACTATCATGCGTCCTGACGGAACTTTAAGATTCAATGATATGAAAAAAATCTTAAGTCCTAAAGATTATAATCAAGACGCAAGTTGGTACGATATTGATGGAGTGGCACTCGTTGAGTTTCACTCAAAAGCAAATGCACTAGGACAGAACTCTATGCTTATCCTTGAGGAAGCTATAGATGCAGTAAGCAATTCTAAAATGAAAGGAATTATAGTTCATAATGATTCCCAGCACTTTTCATGCGGAGTAAACCTTAACAGTGTTCGTCTTTTTTATGAGAACGAAGATTGGGATGGATTAGATAAGTTTTTAAAGCACTTCCAGGACACTGTTCATAAGCTAGCAGTAGCTGAATTTCCTACAATTGTGGCTCCAGTTGGATTATCTTTGGGTGGAGGCTTTGAAGTTGTTCTACATGCTAAGGAAGTAATTTGCCATGCTAATTCAAATATGGGACTGGTTGAATCCGGTGTTGGATTAATACCGGCAGGGGGTGGATGTAAAGAAACTCTTTATCGCTGGATTGAAAATAAAAACGGAGATGTAGACAGTGCTGCATGGGAAGCTTTCTATTCATTAGGATACGGCAAAACAGCTAGTTCTCCTATTAAAGCTAAGCAATTAGCCATGTTAAGAGATAATGATACTTATGAAAATAACAGAGACCGAATATTGAACGCATCTATTAAGTCGATTGGAACACAAAAAAATCAAAAACCATTTGAAAGACCGCCTGTAAAGATGTCGGGCAGGAATGTATTTAATAAAATGGTTGATTGGGCTGAGAACATGGCACTTCGCGGTAAGTTATACCCCCATGATGTAACTGTATCCACTGAAATTGCTCGTATAGTTACTGGCGGTGATATAGAGCCCGGAACACTGTGGACTGAACAGGACTTATATGATGCTGAAAGAAAGGCATTTTTAATACTGGTCAAATCAAAACCAACTCAAGCAAGAATAAAATCTTTGCTTGATGATGGGAAAGCCCTGAGAAATTGATATGCCTTTAGATTTCGAAAACCTCCCAAAAAATAAAGCAAATTATGTAAATTTGACGCCATTGTCTTTTTTGAACAGAACTGCCGATATATATCCGGACAGACCTGCAATAATTTATAATGATATTAAATATAATTGGGAAGAGGTTCGTAAACGATGCTTAAGTATAGCGGCTTACCTTAAAGGTAGAGGTATAGGCAAAAGTGATACTGTATCTTTACTAACATTTAATACGCCTGAAATGTTTGAAGCGCATTATGCTATTCCAATGTCTGGAGCTGTACTCAACACAATCAATACACGTTTGGATGCTAATACAGTTGGATACATAATAGACCATGCTGAAAGTAAATTGTTTATAGTGGATAGAGAGTTATGGCCTACCTTGAAAGAAGCTTTGTTAATTTGTAAGACTAAGCCTGAAATTGTTATAATTGATGATCCAGCAGCTCTAAATAAACCTGAATTACCAAAAGTATTTACTCCATATGCTGATCTTCTCGACTGTAATTATGAGGATAAATCTTGTTTCACTGTAGATGATGAGTGGCAAGCACTTTCATTAAATTACACCTCAGGCACAACAGGTCGCCCTAAGGGTGTGGTCTATCACCATCGTGGCTCTTTTCTTATGAGCATGGGTACTGCAGCTTCATGGGGTCTTCCTATGCACCCTCAATATTTATATACTGTACCTATGTTTCATTGTAATGGTTGGGGGCATGTTTGGACTATTACATTAATGGCGGGAACTACTATTTGTTTGCGGGCTTTTTCACCTGAGAAAGTTTTTAAACTTATAGAAAAGCATAATGTCACTCATTTTGGAGGAGCGCCTATTGTATTAAATATGTTGGCTAATGCGCCTAAAGAACAACAAATTATATTTAATAATACTGTTGAAGTAATGACAGCAGGAGCCCCGCCTCCCGCCAGTGTTCTTGAGGAGATGTCTAAATTTAATTTTAATGTTAGTCACGTTTATGGATTAACAGAAACATATGGTCATATTCTTCTGTCTGCTCAACAGGATGATTGGTCTGAAAAGACCATAACCGAACAAGCGAGTTTAAAATCTCGTCAAGGCGTTCGATTTAGCATGACAGAAGAAGTTATGGTGATTGATGATTTTGGTTTACCGGTACCGCAAGATGGAAAAACTATGGGTGAGATATTCATACGTGGAAATACAGTTATGAAGGGCTATCTAAAAGATAGAGAAGCAACTGAGCAAGCGTTTAAGTCAGGATATTTTGGATCAGGTGATCTAGGCGTAATTCACTCAGATGGATATATTGAACTGAAGGATAGGGCGAAAGATATAATTATCTCAGGGGGAGAAAATATTTCATCTGTAGAGATAGAAAAAGTGATCTACCAGCACCCCTCTGTAAATGAAGTAGCAGTTGTTGCAATGCCTGATAAGAAATGGGGTGAGGTTCCCTGCGCATTTGTTGAGTTAACGACAGAGGGGGGTGCTACAGAAATTGAAATTATTGACTTTTGTTTGGATAAAATGGCTCGTTTTAAGCGCCCTAAGAAAGTTATTTTTGGTGTGCTGCCACTTACTGCAACAGGTAAAATTCAAAAAAAATCTCTTCGGGGTCGCGCTATTAAATTAGCAAAAGATTAAAATTGAAAGAAAATTTTGATATTAATGATAATCTTCCAATTATTGTTGGTGTGGGACAAGTTGTTAAGCAATGGAACGGTTTAGAATTAAATCAAGCTCCAAACCCAGTGGACATTATAAAAGAAGCAATTGAAGTGGCGCTATGTGATGCTTCTGATGTCGGTTTAAAAGAAGAGATAGATTATGCTGCTATAATACGAACATTTCCAGACTCTCTACCCATGCCTTATAATCCCTTTGGGAAAATTATTAATTTGCCTGCTGCTGTTTTGCAGGGTTTAAAAATAAAGCCTAAAAATGTATTGTATACAAGTGCAGGCGGAGAACAGCCCCAATTTCAAGTCTCAAGCATTTCAGAAAAGCTTTATAATAGTGAAATAGAGTTCGCTATTATAGCAGGAGGGGAAGTAAACGGTGCACTTAAAAGAGCCGTTAAGTTAGGAGCAAAGCTAGATTGGGCATCAAATGAAGACTTCAGTATAACTGATAATGGGCCAAAAACAGACTTCATAACTGAATACGAGTTGAAAAATGGTTTGGGCCTGCCACCACAAACATACGCAAGTATGGAAGATGGTTTGCGAGCTAGGCTCAAGATGTCTGTTGCTGACTACGCAGAATATACAAGCAAAATTCTTTCAAATTTATCTGAAGTTGCTTCGAAAAATGAATACGCTCAATTTCCAAAACATTTGTCCTCATCATTTCTCTCAATCCCCTCAAGGAGTAACTATAGGTTATATAATAATTATTTAAAATGGAGTATGGCGCAAGACGCAGTAAATCAATCTGCAGCAATTATAATAACTACTGTCAGAAAAGCGAAAAAACTATCTATACCTCAGGAGAAATGGGTGTATTTGCATGGATATTCTAATATTGAGGATACATTTGTAACACATCGACCTGACATTTCTAAATCTGATGCAATAAGTTTAGTTATTAATAAGGCTTTAAAAACCTCAAAACTGAATTCAACCGATATTGATTATAAAGAAATTTATAGCTGTTTTCCAATAGTATTAATTTTAGCTGCTGAGGTGTTAGGGGTTGATCCAACTCAAGAGTGCTTAACTGTGACGGGGGGCCTTCCTTTTTTTGGTGGACCAGGAAATAATTATTCTTCGCATGGAATAGCTGCTTTAGTTGAAAGTTTGCGTAAGGACAGAGGTGCTTATGGATTAGTTTTAGCAAATGGTGGGTTTATGAGTAAAGAATCATCCGGTATCTACTCCACAAAAGCTCCCGATGATTGGTCTGTAATTGACAATAAAGATGATCAACGTTTTGTTGATAACAGACCTTCCGTTAATTTACTTAACGAAGACTGCAAAGCCGAAATTGAAGGTTTCTGCCTTAAGTATGACAGAGATATTCCGCAATCAGGCTATGTTATTGCTAAAAATGATAAGGGAAGAATACTCGCTAAGATAAAGACTAATAACCATAAAATGTTAAAATTTCTTTCTGGCGATATAGATGTCGTTGGAAAAACTGCCAAATTCTCGTATGAGGCAGGGTATAATTATATTGTTGATTTAAATTTATAAAAATTATTTAATATAATTTTTGCGTATATAGCTAATCAAAATTTAAACTAACTATGGGTATAATAAATGCAAACAACATCTCCCGATATTATATCAAAATATGTTAAGGCTGGATGGTGGGGCGAGGTTACTCTAAACTCCATATTTGCTTCTGCTGTTAAAGATAACCCAAAATCATTAGCAATATGTGACCCGATTAATCGAGATAAAATGGTCTCAGGCAATATGTTGCGTTTATCCTTTTCGGAATTGGAGTCACACGTTGAGCATGTGGCGCATTGCTTATACGTTAATGGTTTGCGAAGAAATGATAAGATAATTTTACAAATGCCCAATGTGGTCGAAATTGTATTGGTTTATTTAGCTGCATCAAGGCTTGGCTTAATAATAAGCCCAGTGGCAATGGAATATGGTCACCATGAATTAAAGTTCATTGGAGATACTATAAAGCCAAAAGCATATATTGCTTTCAGAGAATTTAAAAATTCAGAGTTTGGGGCTGTTCAAGGCGCAATATTTGATAAGAGCTGTAAAAAGCTTTTTTTTGGTATTGGGGGTGTATTTGAAAATAAAAATGAAGAATTAACTGACTACTTAAAATACAAGGAATCTATTAAAGTAAATGCTAATGACATTATGACTATTTGCTGGACCTCGGGTACCACAGGTAGGTCTAAGGGTGTTCCCCGTAGTCATAATCACTGGTTGTCATCAACCCTTGCAAGTGAAGATGCAATCAAACTAAAAACTGGCGCTGTAATGCTAAACCCTTTTCCTTTCATTAATATGGCAGCCATAGGAGGGTTTTTATTTTATTGGTTAAAAGTAAGAGGTAGGTTAATTCTACATCATCCATTTGATCCAAATGTTTATTTATCACAAATTCAAAATGAAAAGGTTGAATATACGATTGCTCCACCTGCTGTTCTTACGCGATTGTTACAAACTAAAGATCAAATTAAGGCGAATTTTGATTTATCCTCTTTGCGTGTCATTGGATCAGGTAGTGCTCCGTTAAGTAAGGAGATGGTGCAAGGTTTTGAAAATGAATTTGATGTTAGTATAATAAATATCTTTGGTTCAAATGAGGGGATGGCAATTTTAAGTAGCCCAAGTGATGTGCTCGATCCAGGTTTAAGAGCTTCTTTTTTCCCAAGGTTTGGTCGAGATGAATTTGAATGGGATAATAGAATATCTCAACAGATAAAAACAAAGCTAATTGATCCTGAAACAGGAGTTGAAATAGTTGATCCATCTGTTTCAGGGGAATTGCTTATATCAGGTGCTACCGTTTTTGATGGGTATTATAATTCCCCATTGGACAACAAAGAAGCGTTTAGTTCAGATGGATACTTCAGGAGTGGTGATCTTTTTGAGATAAGCGGTGAAAATAATCAGTTCTATAAGTTCGTAGGTAGATGTAAGTCGCTTATAGTTCGCGGCGGAGTAAATATTTCTCCTGAGGAGCTCGATGAATTAATTTCTTCGCATGAGCAAATTTCTGAAGCGGTTGTGGTTGCATATCCCGATGATATAATGGGCGAAAAGGTATGTGCAGTTATTGTACCACATGAAGGTCAAGTGATAACATTGTTAGATATTTGCTCATTTTTAGAAGAGTTAAAAGTTGCTAAATTTAAATGGCCAGAAAAATTACTTACCATAAAAGCATTACCACGAAATGCCATGAATAAGGTAGTTCGAAGTGAATTAGCAAAATTAATAAAGGTTTAAACTCAATCATAATTATTGTGACAATAATATAACAGTCATTATTAAATTGTTACTTCTTACTTGCATGAACGGAAGATCTGAAATAGCTTTTTGTGATATATATATGTCAAAGATTCTAAGGGGGAAATTTATGACAAAATCCAATTTAATTAGTGCATCCATATTAGCGCTTACAATAGCAGTTCCATCTCAAACGGTATTTGCACAAACACTTGATGAAATTATTGTAACATCTCAAAAGCGAGAGCAGGGTCTTCAAGAAGTGCCTATTTCTATTTCGGCTGTAACCGGAGCTACTATCGAAAATAGAAGCATAGATAGCATGATGGATTTATCTGCCTCTGTTCCGAATTTTAACATTCAGGAAAATCAAATTGACAGTACATTAATGATACGCGGTGTTACGACAGGTAATAATAAGGGTTTTGAGCAGTCTGTTGGACTATATTTCGACGGCATTTCTTATGGTCGTAGTCAATTAATCAGAACACCTTTGGTTGACTTAGAAAGAGTTGAAGTATTGAGAGGTCCGCAGCCTACATTGTTTGGTAAAAATGCTATTGCTGGAGCAGTTAATGTTGTTTCTGCAAAGCCTACTGATGAGTTTGAAGGAAAGCTATCGGCTTCCTATGAAATTGAACAAGAAGAAACTCAAATATTAGGGGTTGTATCTGGACCTTTATCCGAAAACCTTAATGGACGTTTAACTGCGTCTTATCGAGATATGGATGGCTGGATAGAAAATACTCGCTTGCAAAGAAATGAACCTGCAAGAGAAGAGTTTTATCTTCGCGGTCAACTTGCATATGATGATGGTGGCCCTTTAGATGTTCACTTTAAAGCTGAATATGCATCTTTTGATAGCTTTGGTTATGCAATGGAAGCGCTGAACCCTCAAGATGGCTATGGCCTTGTATTTGCTGGTCCTATAGCAGTTGAAACAGATGAAGATTGGGTCAGATCTAGCGGTGATGTTGAGAGTATCAACGAAATGTATAATGGTGTTTTAACGGCTAATTATGACTACGGAGATCACACATTAACATCTGTTACTGGATACGTTGAGTATGACACGAAAGAAGTAGTCGATGTTGATTATGTAGGGTTGGAAATTCTTGATGGCACTAATCAGACTGAAAAATATAGTCAGTTTTCTCAAGAATTCAGAATTGCTTCTCCGGGAGGAGAAACTTTTGATTACATTGCTGGTGTTTTCTATCAAAATGGCAAAGTAGATGTTACTGACCAAGTCTTTTTAGGTAGTTTTCTTAACCTCGCAGGTCCTCCGGTATCCTTACTAGTTGATTCATATTGGGATCGTGAATATGAGCAATCTTCAGACTTATTCTCTGCGTTTGCCCAGGGTGATTACAATATATCTGATAAATTAACTTTAACGGCCGGTGCTAGATTTTCTCATGAAAGCAAATCTGGTGCACGTGATCTTGATATCGAGGCATTACCAAGTAACCCAGCACCGAATGCGCCTACATTAGCCGCTTTATGGGCAGGTGTCTTAAATGTCGGTGCTCATGAGATTTCAGGCAAACGTAAAGAGGATAGTTTTGACCCTCTAGTAAGATTGCAATATAAGGCTTCTGATAATATGATGTTACACGCCTCATATACTCAGGGTTCTAAAGCTGGCGGATTTGATATTCGTAGTAACTCTATTCCTGGGACACCGGGTATTGGCAATCCTGGAACCTTTGAGTTTGATGGTGAAAAAGCTACAAACTACGAATTAGGTATGAAGTTTAATTCAGATCGAGCTAGAATGAATGTTAGCTTATTTCAAACTGATTATGATGACTTACAAACAAATATTTTTGATGGAGTGTTAGGTTTCCTTGTCCAAAATGCATCTGCTGCTAAAGTAAAAGGCATCGAAGCTGACGCAAGGTTCTTAATAAGTGACAATCTTGAGTTTTATGGCTCTGCTGCATATCTCGATTATGAATATACTAATTTCCCAGATAGTCAGTGTGCTTATCAAGAAACGCCAACAAATGGTACTTTTTGTGATAGAAGCGGATTTACGGTTCCTTACGCGCCAGAGTTTTCAACTAATTTTGGTTTAGATTATACACGTGATATTTCTGATGGTTTAGAAATGGACTTCAATGTGAATGTAGATACGTCTTCAAGCTATTTCCTTGTAACTAATTTAGATAATAACTTAGTTGAAGATGGTTTTACTAAGCTTAGTGGCGTACTTGGTCTGGCAAGTAAAGAAGGGAACTGGCGTTTATCAGTTATTGCAGATAACCTCACGAATGAAAGAATAAAGGTAATTGGCGGTACTTTACCGTTGGCCCGAACATTTGTTCAATTGGCATCTGGAGGAGCATTGGATGGGATTGGTTACGATGCTATTTATGCACGCCCTAGAAATATTACATTCAAATTAGATTATAATTTCTAATTTAAATTACAGTTCTAAACCATTGAAAAACCGAGGTTTACCTCGGTTTTTTTTGTTTAATAGATAGGTTTTAAGGGGTAGGGTCTTAGCTGAGCTGTTCTGACTGCAATTTCATTATCGTCATATTGTGTTGCGATGATGACATCAGGGGCTTTATTATGTTCAACCCAGTTTTCGAGAGCCTCAAGCATGTTTAATGTATCAGGGGCATTTGCTGGTTTTTCCCAGCAATGCCCCATTCCTGGTGCCATATAATAACGAAAGAATGAATTAACGTTTTGGTGGCTTCCCATTTTATCTACTACGGAGTTATAATAATTCATGCTTTGTTTGGGAATGACAAGGGGATCGGCCGAGCCATGCCACATTATCATTTTTCCGCCCGATTTTTTGAATTTTTCTAAATCTGGATCTAAAGCATTGTAGATTTCCCCGCGTTCATTCAGAGTGTTCACATCATTACTGAAGTTAAAAGTTAATGCGTTGAAATCATCATTAATAGATGGATACGCAAGATATTTTCCATAACCATCCGCTAATAATGTTCCGGGCCCTGGACTTTTGCTAGTGCCTAGGTACCAATATCCCCAATAGCGTTCGCTTCCTGGGGGCATCCCAGGAAATAATTGTTTCCCTTTATTGTCTGTTGGCCCCTTGTACCATTTTTTTACAACACTTAACTCTTCAGGAGTTAAGCAATCCTCCGTATCAGTCTGAGAACATGAGTTTATTCTTTCTAATGTAAGCTTGCAATTTTCTGGTTCAGCAATTATTCCATCTTTATTTCCGTCAATACCATCGCATTCGTACAATGCATTATCTTCGAGCAATCTTAATTTTGACGTAAATTCATGATTTATTTTCAAGCTTCCATCTTTTCTTGTCATTGATTGTAATACCCATGCTCCAAAAACCCCGCCATTCATGGATAAATTGACGATAGGACAACCACTTATTATACCATCAAAAAGTTCTGGGTAACGTTGAGCTGCAATAGCTCCCATTCTTCCTCCATTGGAGCAACCTGAGAAATATGAAAAAGTAGCTTTCTCACTGTAAATAACATCGACGAGATGTTGCCCAAAATTATAGGTTAGTGGTAAATTTTTATGAGCATAAATTTCTTGGCCCTCAGGATTGTTTTTTGCCCAGCTAGCATCACCGATATGAGGTGATTGATGTCCAGAGTCTGCTGTGATAGTTGCATATCCTTTTATAAGAGCATGATTTATTGAATTTGATCTTGTTTTTTTATCAGGTAAAACAACTCCGCAAAACCCTCCGCAGCCTGCTTGGAAATATTTTTTATTCCAGTTTGCAATTGGGTACCGCGCCTCGAAACCTATACTCGGTAATATTGTACCCGTGACTTTACAATATTCAGGCAGTCCATCACTTTTTTCGATAATTGTAGACTTTAAATTTATTGCAGTAGTACTAAGATCGCCGTCATCAAGGTTTATGCATGAGGTTTTTATTGTGAGAGTAACTGATTGTTTAATTTCATTCACCTGATTATTAAAAATCACAAAAAAAGATATGAGTAATATCAAAATTGCATGCATATGAAATCTTCCCTTAATTAAAGCGCTCAATTATCATTGCCGCACCAATGCCTCCGCCAGCTTGTGCTACAACCATTCCTCTTTGAGTATTAGAATATTCTAATTCATTTAGTAACGTAGTAATTAGTATAGCGCCAGTTGCGCCCATCGGGTGGCCCATAGCTAGATGCCCCCCATTAACGTTAACTTTGTTATTATCGACATTATAGGTATTTAAAAATTTCACTGGGAGTGCGGCAAAGGCTTCCATAAATTCATATCTATCAATATCATTTACATTCATTTTTTGATTATATAAAAGTTTTTCCATTGCTTTAAAACCAGCGCTCAACTGTATTACTGGGCTATCGGCAGTTTCAGTAAAGTCAACTATTTTAGCCCGTGGTTTTAATCCTATTTTATCACCTGCCTCTTTTGTTCCCAATAATATTAGCGATGCTCCATCTGCCATTCCCGGACAATTTGCTATTGAGTGTAAATGTTTTATTTTATCTAAGTAAGGGTGGTGATTTAGCATCATAGCATCATAACCAAGTTTACCTTGTGCTTCAAAAAATGGCTTAAACTGTGTCAATTTCTCAATTGTAAGATCAGGCTTTATGAGAGCATCTTTTTTTAGAATTTTCTCGCCGTTATTGTAAGGAATTGGGATAACACATTTATCGTAAAAACCTTTATTCCAAGCATTTTCTGCTCTTTGATGTGATAGTAAAGTTATATCATCTAAATCAGATTTCTTTAACCCATCAATTGTAGCAATCAGTTCTGCTCCCATTACTGGGGGTGCCCAGTTTAATTTTTTAATTAAATCAGGATCGTTATAATACGAAGCCTTATCTTCTAGAAAGCCAACTTGAGACAAACTTTCTACTCCGCCAGCTAAGCTTAAACCTTGAAAACTATTTTGGGCCCATAAAGCAGCGTCAAATACGGCACTCAATCCTGATACACAGTAGTTATTAAGAGTGCGCACTGTTATGTCATTCTTTAACAATGATGATGCTAAGCGGCTTACAAGAGCAATGTGTCCGCCTTGGGGCCCTATTTGGCCTACGCACCCTAGAGCCAACCTATTTATATTTGTTGCAGAATTAGGGTTGCGTTGTTCAATCGCCTCTATCAGATACTTTATTAGGTCATGCGGTAATACTTTTGAGAGCGCCCCTCCTGGTTTCTTTAAACTTCCTGCTTTGCCTTTTGCTCTTGGTGTTCTCACTGCATCATAAATATAAATATTTTTTGATAACATTATTTAGTACTTACTATAAAAGATACATTCGTAGTTCCTGAGCCTCCAACATTATAGGTAGCTATAGTTTTGGCTCCATTGATCTGCATGTCTTCGGCATTGTCAGTTGTTTGTTTTGCCCCATCTAAAACCATTCGTATTCCGGTTGCGCCAACAGGGTGACCCAGACCGATTAAGCCACCGGAAGGATTAATCGGCAGTGCTCCACTTTTTTCTATAATTCCCTCCTCAATCGCTTTCCAGGCCTCTCCCGGTTTGGTTATGCCAAAATGTTCGATTGCCATGTATTCAGTTATAGAAAAACAATCATGCGTTTCTATGGCGTCTAGATCTTTTGGTCCCCTGATTCCTGCTCGTTTGTAAGCATCTGTTATTGCTTTACGTGTCCATGGGAATACGTAGTCAGACACCGAATTTTCTGTAAGTTTTGTACTCATCAATAATGGCGCTGTGGTGTGGCCCCAGCCTTTGATATAGGGAAGGCTATCAATATTGATATTATTTTTTAAAGCGTAATCATGCGCATATGTTTCAGTCGCTAATATAATAACTGCTCCTCCATCTGTTACCTGTCCGCAATCTTGTTTTCGCATCCATCCCTCAATGACAGGATTGAATTCATCATTTGTTGAAAAACTTTTATCCGAAAATGACCAATTTCTTGTTTGAGCATTTGGATTATTTTTTGCGTTAGAAAAATTTATTTTCGATATTTTGTTAAGGTGTTCGTAATTTAAGCCATACCTATCATTATAAACATCACATAGGTCTGAAAACATCGCTGGCCATAAATATTTAGCACCGACTGCTTCGCGGCCAACCCATGCGGCAGCACCTAGGTTTTTAGCAGCTATGGTTCCGGGGACGTTTTTCATTAATTCAATTCCAACCACACAAGCCGTTTCATATCTTCCACTTTCAAGGTCTGACATCGCAGCCAAAATTGCTAAGGATCCTGAAGCGCAAGCTCCTTCATGGCGAGAGGAAGGCATTCCTGAAAAATCTTTATGAACATGACCAAAATATCCACCTAACATGCCCTGACCGGTGAATAGCTCTGCAACGAAATTCCCAACGTGACCAACATCGATATCTTTCGCCTCCATCTTAGCACTTTCAAGCCCGTCCAGAACCACCTTCGAAAATAGGTCATATAAAGTTTTTTCTGAACGGCTCCAGTTAACTGCAAAGTCTGTTTGCGAACCACCTAGTATATATATTTTTTTATTCATACAAATCCCCTGATTTATACTATCCATTGAAAAGCATCACTTCAAGCTATAGTATAGTAAAATACTTGAGGTAATTGATATAATGATTAAAAGTTTAGGTTTTTTGAATGAATTGTCCTTACCGGTTATAGTTGCACCGATGTTTTTGGTTTCAGGTCCTGAATTGGTTACTGCTTGCTGCAGGTCCGGTGTAGTAGGTTCCTTTCCTTTTCCAAATGCTCGAAAATTGACCACTCTCGATAAGTGGTTATTTAACATAAATAAAAACCTTTCAGACAGCAACGTTCCATATGCAGTAAACCTTACTACTCATAAAACATATGATAGATTGGAGGAGGAGTTAATTCTTTTAAAAAAATACAAACCTAAGATTGTGATAACTGCATTAGGGTCTCCTATTCCAGTTATAGATATTGTCCATAGTTATGGAGGTTTTGTAATTGCCGATGTTAATTCGATTGAACTTGCAAAAAAAGCTATATCTGCAGGCGTAGACGGTCTTGCTTTAGTCAGTTTTGGGGCAGGTGGGCATACAGGGCATATGAATGGGTATTCATTTGTAAGTGAAGTTCGCAGTTTTTATGATGGTTTTGTGATATTAGCTGGAGGTATAAGTTCTGGGGCATCTATCAGAGCTGCGCAAATAGCTGGAGCTAATTGTTGCTATATGGGGACTAGTTTTATTGCATCAGAGGAAAGTATAGCGACTACTGAATATAAAAAAATGATTACTCAGGCTACCTTTGATGATCTTATTTTATCTGATAAATTAACTGGCGCAAATGCTTTATATTTAAGACAGTCATTATTAAAAATGGGTTTTGATCTTAACAATATAGGTTCAGGCTCCGGTATGGATCTAAGTGGTTCTGATAAAAAAATAAAAGCTTGGCGTGATATTTGGTCCGCAGGGCACGGTGTGGGTTCAGTGAAATCAATTGAAAGTGTATCCACTATTATAGACAATTTAAAATTGGAATATGAAGTAGCTTGCAAATAAATTTTACTTGATTAGTTTAAAAAACTAATCTGAGACTATTAGTTCAAATCAGCTAATTATGTTAGGGAAAACTATGAACTCACCTTTTAATCATGATAAAGCTCCATTCGGGAATTCACATGGGCCAATGCTAACCGGTGTATTTGCTCCGGTTTTGAGTGAAGAGTGCTTAGCTGACCTTCCAGTAGAAGGAAAAATTCCCAATGATCTTAATGGCGTCTACTTGCGAAATGGACCAAATCCGCGTTTTAAACCAAAAGGTTCTTATCATCCTTTTGATGGCGATGGAATGATACATTCTGCTCACTTCGAAAATGGGAAACTTACTTACCGCAATAAATGGATTCGGACTGAGGGGTGGCTGGAGAATGATCGTCAAGGTCAAGAGTCGCACTGGGGAATAATGAATTCACTTAAAGGTAGAAAAGATAGGCCTATGGCAGATGCAGCTAATACAGATGTTATTGGGCATGCGGGAAATGCTGTTGCAACTTGGTACCTCGCAGGAAAATCTTATTTTTTGGACCCGGTAACTTTGGATACAATTGGATCAAAAGATTACTCACGTTCTCCCGGGCAAGGTATGTCAGCCCACCCGAAAGTTGACGAGGTTACTGGGGAAATGATGTTTTTTGATTATTTCGATTATGCTCCTTTTATGGCTTATGGTGTAATCGACAAAGAAGGGAAGCTCATTCATCATGTTCCCATTATGTTGCCTGGAAATAGATTGCCGCATGATATGGGAATAACGCAAAATTATTCTATTTTGCATGATTTGCCTGTATACCACGATGAAGACGCTCTAGCGGCCGGCAGGCATAAGATTAGATTTAACTCATCCATGAATTCCCGATTTGGTGTCATTCCCAGATATGGAAAATCTGAAGAAATTAAATGGTTCGAATTTACTCCTTGTTTTCTTTATCACGTTATTAATTGTTGGGAGGAAGGAGATGAAATTGTAATGACGGCTTGTCGCTTCATGCCAACGAAAGACGCTAACGGGGAAATTGATGAGATAAAAACCGCAAAGATGATTGCTAACCTAGGTATGGAAGCACGTCTTTGGAGATACAGGATGAACTTAAAATCGGGTGAATGCCAAGAAGAGTGTTTAAATACTGATTATAATTGTGAGTTTCCAAGTTACGACACGCAGCTAACGGGTATGCATAGTCAATATGCCTATCTGGTTGACCATAACCCGAAGACTTTACACTGGACAGGTTTAAGGAAGTTTGACACAGATTCTGGTGAGAGTTTAGGCAGCTGGAGTGATGGACCTGCGCATTGCTGGTACAGTGAACCTTGGTTTGCACCAGCGGATAATCAAGCATCGGAAGACCACGGTTATGTTATTTGTTTTATGTGGAACGATAAATTACAAAAACAGGAGCTTCAAATTTTTGACGCCCAAAACATATCTATAGGACCAGTTGCGAGAATTAGTTTGCCACATGCAATTCCTGTTGGTTTTCATGCATGTTGGATGAAGCCAGCTCAAATTAATACTGCTAAGTAAGCTACTTACCAATTTCTCGTAAACGGATATGAATATATGCTGAAACCAAAACAATTGGAAATTAAAGTAGCTAATTCTGGATACTATTCAGGTTTTAACAAAGTGGTTACATTTGGTGCGATGATTGCTTTAATCATATTTACAATTTGGGTCGTTTTGAGGCCACAAAATGCTAGCGAAATTTTATCTGTAATTCAGACTGATACAGTACACTATTTTAGTGCTTGGTATATGTATATAACTTTCTTTTTTGTAATAGTCTGTTTGAGCCTTGCAATAATACCAAAATCAGGAACTGTCAGGTTGGGTCACACTAAAGAAAAGCCAGAGTTTTCAAACTTTTCTTGGTTTTCAATGATGTTTGGAGCGGGCATCGGGGTAGGTATGATGACTTACTCAACTGCGGAACCAATTTTTCATTTTGCAAATAATCCAGATGTTATAAAGGGTCTGGTTGAGGGGCAATCAGCAGAAAATGTTAGATATGCATATAAGTGGGCAGCGTTTCACTACGCACTAACGCCTTGGGCATGCTACGGTGTTGTGGGTTTATCGCTGGGCTACTTTGCTTACAATAAGGGGTTGCCATTAACGATACGTTCTGGATTATTTCCTGTTTTTGGAAATCGCCTAAATGGAACTTTTGGACATATTGTTGATATAGTGGCTATTATAGCTACAATTTCTGGTGTTGGTGTTACTATTGGCTTTGGGGTTTCTCAGTTTGCAGCTGGCATATTCAATATCTCTGGAGCTGAATGGATAAGTGATACTAGTGGAAAGCCAACTTTGAATGCTCAATTAATTGCACTTGTAATTATTATGCTTGCGTCAACACTTTCTGCGGCCTCTGGTGTTAAGAGAGGTATTAAGTGGCTATCAAATATAAATATGATATTTTCAATTTTATTATTATCTTTCTTTGTTTTTTTTGGTGCTACTCTTTTTGCATTTAAGTCTTTTTTTATAACTATATGGGATTACTTACTTGCTCTTCCTGCCATGTCGTTATCGGTTTGGAATGCCAATGGTAATGAAACTGAGCAAGCATTAGCTTCTTGGCAGTCTTCTTGGTCTGTGTTTTACTGGGCATGGTGGATTGGGTTTGCGCCGTTTGTTGGTTTGTTTTTGGCCAGAGTCTCTAGAGGAAGGACTGTAAGGGAGTATATTTTTGGAGCAATGTTGGTCCCAACATTAATGGCTCTTACTTGGTTTGCTCTTGTTGGGGGCACCGCTATAAATTTAGAGCTTGTTGGCATTGCAAAAGGAGCGATAGTTAATGCAGATATATCCGCACAACTTTATGAAACAATAAATTTAATACTATCACCCAGTTTTTCTGTTTTAATGTCTATTTTGATAGTAGTGCTTCTTCTTACATACTTAGTCACCTCCGCTGATTCAGCTATACTCATCATAAACACTATATCATCAGCTGGTAGCTCGGAAAAAAAACATATTAAGCATATAGTTATTTGGGGTTTAATTTTGACATCTACAACTGGCGCTCTTTTGGCTAGTGGTGGTATGGAGGCGTTAAAATCTGTTATGATAATTGGTGCCCTACCTTTTTCACTTGTAATGGCACTTATGTCCGTAGCATTGATTAAATCATTGATTTTCAGAAAAATTGATTAATTATCATACTGATAAAGCTATTTTGTTGTGATAATGTCACACAACCGTATTAAGATCATAATATTAGAGATACAAATACTACATTAGTATTGATGTTATTGAAACTTTTCTTATGGTAGATCCATGAATCAAACTGTATTTCACTAAAGGGGAATAATATGAAAAAACTAAATCTACTAAGCTGCACTGCTATCGGTGCCATTGCTGCTGTCGGATTGTCGTCACCAGCTTTTGCTCAGCTTGATGATGAAGTTGTTGTTACAGCAACCAAAAGAACACAAAGTATGCAGGACGTTGCTATAGCAGTTCAGGCTTTTAATGCGGAACAACTAGAAGAGCAAAATATTGATAGCTTTGAAGATTATGTGAAATACCTTCCCAGTGTAAATGCAGGTGGTAGAGGACCAGGTCAAAACGAATTATATATTCGCGGAGCAGCTATTGATGCGATTAACATAACAGTTGCTGAATCACAGGGTTCAGCACCTAACGTTTCTCTTTATCTTGATGAGCAGCCTGTAACTCAAGGTGGCCGTAACTTAGATGTTTATATTGCCGATATGGAACGTATTGAAGTACTTCCTGGGCCTCAAGGAACACTATACGGCGCCAGCTCAATGGCGGGTACAGTTCGCCTTATTACAAATAAGCCAGTTATGAATGAATATTCTGCTAGCGCATCTGCTAGCTATGCATTCACTAAGGGCGGCGAGGATAGTACGGCTTTAGAAGCGGTTCTTAACGTACCTGTAATTGAAGATAAGCTAGCTTTACGAGGTGTATTCTACACTGATAAAAAAGGCGGTTACATTGATAATGTTGCAGGAACATTTACAGCAAGTGGCGATGTAAACCCAGCTTTCCCTGGAAGTAGTGTTACTTATGCTGAGGGCACCACATTTGTTAACGGAACTGTAGTTCCAGCTGGCGGAGTAACTGTGCCAGTTAACTTTGCAACAGCTAATAACTCTGCACTTATTGAAGATGATTTCAATGATGCGACTTATCAGGGTATGAGAATTGGTGCAAAATATAACATAAATGATGATTGGGATGTATTATTGCAGCATTCGCGTCAGACTTTGGATACAACTGGTGTTTGGGATTTTGATCCAACCAAAGGCGATTTAAACGTATCTCGTTTTCAGGAAGATTCCAATAATGATGCTTTTAATCAGACAGCTTGGACTGTTAACGGCCGTATGGGTCAGTTAGACTTAGTATACACAGGTGCTTATTTAGACCGTGATGTTGAAGCTAAAATTGATTATACCGGTTATACAAATATTGGTGGATTTATTCCAGGATATGCATGTGAATATTTAGTTGGTTCTTACTATAACGGTGTAGGAAGTAACGCTTCAACTGTATATGGTTTGGACCCGACAATTGGCGGAGACCCAGAAGTTATTGAGTGTGGGGATCCATCTAATAGTGCGCATATCACAAATAAGAACACGCGATTTACACAAGAGTTTCGCGTAGTATCAGATTTTGATGGTCCTGTTAACTTCACTGTTGGTGGTTATTATGAAGATTTCAAAATCGAACATATCGGACGTTTTAATTACCAGGCGCCTGCAGACCTAGGCTTTGCGGCAATTGATGTGACTACACGCTCAGATTTTCCTCAAGAGACGTTAAACACTTTTGAATTAAATGACGCTACTCAGTTCCGTAATGATAATGACCGGTCTGAAAAGCAAATGGCTCTTTATGGTTCAGTAAATTGGGATGTTACAGACCAGTTTAACCTTGAAGCAGGTGCTCGTTACTATGATTTGGAATACGATTTTACAGGAATAGGTGCTTGGAGATATGGTAACCGTCCTTTATTCGTGGATGATAATGACCCAACAAATGATATAAGACCAAGTGTTACAGGCGGTAGATCATATGATGGTGTTTATAATGACTTAACGCCTCTGAAGCGCGATGATGTTCTATTGAAGTTCACAGGTTCTTGGACTCCAAATGATGACTTACTAGTATTCGCTTCTTGGTCTGATGGATATCGTCCGCCTGGAGTTAACCGAGCAGCGGCTACCGCTATCGGTAGTCAAGCAGGAGAGGGCTTATATGTTCCTGGAGCAAATAACACCAATAGTGCAGGACTTGAATGCGGTGAATCCGTAGCAATTAACCCGCGCGGAAATGGTTTCCCAGGATTTTGCCTTCCATTTGCTTTCAACTCAGACACGTTTGAAAGTATGGAGTTAGGTTGGAAAGCAACTCTTCTAGACGGAAGAATGCGTTTCAATGGTTCATTCTATAAAACTGACTGGAAAGACATACAGGTTTCCCAGTTTGACTCTCAAAATGTAAGTGTATTAACATTTATCGTTAACGGAGGTGATGCTGAGATCAAAGGATTTGAGGGGGATATAGCTTATGCTCCAACAGATAATCTTACACTTTATGCAGCTGGATCATTTAATGATACTGAACTTGTTAGAATCGACCCAGCTCTTGACTTCCTTTTAGCTGATGCTGGTTCATCACTACCATTAACACCAAAAGTCCAACTAAGTAGTAGGGCTAGGTATGAGTGGGCTATAAATGATTATGATGCTTTCTGGCAGTTAGGTGGTAAGTATGCAGGTAAGTCAGTGAATTCACTTGTAGACACCGTTACAGAGCCTCAATTGGACCAGAAAAAATACTTCATACTGGATGGAGCTATTGGTATTGGTGACTCGGATATGGGATGGAAGGCAGAACTATTTGCTACTAACATTACTAATACTCGAGCTCAGTTAAATATTAACAGGCAAGACTTTATTCAGCGTACAACTACTAACCGACCAAGAACAGTCGGTGTTAGAGTACGTTATGATTTTAATTAACATTTAAATCATATCAATTTTACAAGGCAGACCTAGGTCTGCCTTGTTTGTTTTGAGAAATAGTGTTTTAAAACAGTCATATATGGAATTGTAACTATGAGTGAAGCAATAATGGTTTCTGTCGACGATATAATGCAATTAGTGCAGTCACGGGAAATTACAAAAGCTAAAGAAATCGCTGAAGATCTCGTAAAGAAAGACCCTGAGAATAGCGACGCATTGTATGCTTTAGCAGTCACTCAACGTATCAATGAAAATTTTGATTTATCTCTAGAAAACCTTGAGAAAATTATAAAAATTAGGCCAGACTTTGGACGTGCTTATCAGGAAAAAGGTAATATATACTTTCATTTAGGCGAAAATGATAAAGCAATAATTGAATACCGTAAGGCTCTAATTCATAATAATTCGCTAATTACGAGCTTAAGAACATTAGCTGGACTACTTGGTAAACGAGGTGATCTGATTGAAGCAAACTCTGCACTAGAATCGTATAAAAGATTATCTAAACTTCCATCTGAGTTATTAACGGTTCGAAACATGATGGCGGAAAAACGTTACCTAAAAGCGGAAAATGTATGCCGTTCATTCATGATAGATAATCCAACTCATGTAGAGGGGATGAGATTATTAGCTGACTTGGGTGTTAAAACCAATGTACTAGATGATGCTGAATTTATTTTAGAAAGCGCTGTAGAATTTGAGCCTGAGAATAATTTAGCAAGATTTGATTATATGAATGTTCTTTACCGTCGACAAAAGTACAGGGAGGCATTAAATCAAGCAACTCTTTTACTAAGAAGTGAACCCAATAACCTTGATTATAAGATTGGCTTTGCAAATCAATCAGTAGCAGTAGGTGATTATGATCAGGCATTATTGATCTACGAAGAAGCACTCTCTAAAGTTAAAAATAGATCAGATCTTTTCTTAGTCTACGGGCATGCCTTAAAAACTATTGGTAAGACTGACGATGCTATAATATCTTACCGTAACTCTTATGCAGCGAGAAATAATTTTGGTGACGCATATTGGAGTTTAGCAAATCTGAAAACTTACAAATTTCTAGATACTGAAGTTAATTCAATGAAGAACTATATGGATGACCCTAACACTAGTGTCGATGACCAGGCTCATTTTTGCTTTGCGCTTGGTAAGCACTATGAAGATAATAGTTTATATGAGGATGCCTTTAATTGCTTTAAGAGAGGTAACGATCTTAGAAAAAGTCAGTTAGATTATACGCCAGCTTTAATGAGTCAAAGGTTTGAAGCTCAAAAAACGGTTTGTGATAAGAAATTATTTCATTCCAAAGGTGGCATGGGCTCTGCAGCAAAAGACCCTATATTTATAGTAGGATTGCCAAGAGCAGGTTCTACCTTAATAGAACAAATTCTTGCATCACACTCAAAAATTGAAGGAACATATGAATTACCAAATATAGCTGCGCTTGCTTATGAGCTTGGTGGTCGACGAAAAAAGAATGAGGAACCAAAATACCCTGCTTGTTTGGGTAAATTATCAAGTGACCAACTGAAAAGATTTGGTGAATCCTATATATCTGACACTAAGGTGCACCGTAAATCACTTCCTTATTTTATTGATAAGATGCCTAATAATTTTCGTCACATAGGCCTCATAAGTTTAATATTACCAAATGCTAAGATAATTGATGCGCGTAGGAACCCTATGGCATGTTGTTTTTCTGGATTTAAACAATTATTTGCTAGTGGTCAGGAGTTCACTTATGGTCTCGACGAAATCGGTACTTATTATAAAGATTATATAAATTTAATGAGTCACTGGAATAAGGTGCTACCAGATAAGATTTATAAAGTTCAATATGAGGATGTAGTCTCTAATACAGAAGCTGAGGTAAGAAAGTTATTTAAGTTTCTCGAATTACCTTTTGAAAAAGAATGTTTGGACTTTTATAAAACTAAACGATCTGTTCGTACGGCGAGCTCCGAACAAGTTAGGCAGCCTATTTATAGCAGCGGTGTTGATCAGTGGCGTAACTATGAGAACTTTTTGAAGCCACTTGAAGTAGCCTTGGGTAAAAATATATTAAAAAATTATGGTTCATTATAAGGAAAAAATATGTCTGATACAAATTTAAAATTAAATGAAATCAATGAGTTGGCAACAAAAATTCTACTAAAATATGGTTGTGATAATGAAAATGCATCGGCTGTCGCTAATGTAATTGAAGCTGCTGAAGCGGCTGGTTGCCATTCGCATGGATTGATGAGGCTACCGGGTTATGTGGCAACACTTAAATCTGGTAAAGTAAATGGTAAGGCAAGGCCTACTATAGAAAATTTAGCACCTGCAGTTGTCAAAGTTAATGGCCATAATGGTTTCGCACCTTATGCTTTGCAGCAAGGCCGTAGCCACTTAATTGCGGCTGCTAATAAATGCGGAATTGCCGTGATGTCATTAGTTGGTATTCATCATTTTGCGGCTCTTTGGACTGAAGTAGAGCCAATTGCGAATGCTGGCTTAGTGGGATTTGCTTGTACATCTTACAAGCCGGCAGTGATTCCAGCGGGTGGTACTAAAGCTCTCTACGGCACAAACCCAATAGCATTCGGATGGCCCAGAAAGGATAATCCTCCTATGGTTTTTGATCAAGCTAGTTCTGTAATGGCGCGAGGAGAAGTTATGTTAGCGGCCCGTGAAGGTCACACGCTTCCTGATGGTGTAGGTGTTGATATAAACGGAACACCTTCAAACGACCCTAATGAAGTCTTAAAGGGTGCATTATTAGCTTTTGGTGGACACAAAGGATCATCCATTGCCATGATGGTTGAGTTATTAGCTGGCGGATTGATTGGGGAAAGTTTTAGCTTTGAAGCGGCAGTCCGCGACAATGCTGACGGTGGACCTCCGCAAGGCGGTGAGCTTATGATCGCAATAGATCCAAGTTTACTTGGTGATGCAGATAACTGGTCCGATCACTCAGAAAAATTGTTTCATAAAATTAAAGAACAAAAAGATGCAAGATTACCAAGTGATAGAAGACATAAGAATAGAATCGATAGCAATAGATCCGGTGTTATGGTGGCAGATATACTTCTTGATAAGATAAGCTCTCTTTAACCTAGAGTATTACATTATACACAGTTAGAATGTGCAATAAGGAAAATTTATGACAAATATATATGGAAGTCTCATCAACGGAGAATGGTGTAATGTTGGGAATGAAATAGCTAACATAAACCCATCAGAATCGTCACAAGTGCTAGGTCACCTAATAAGTGCTAATGCCCGCCAAATAGATGATGCTGTATCAGCTGCCCGTCACGCACAGCCACTATGGAGCGCTGTTAAGCTTGAGGATAAAAAAAATATTCTTTATTCTATAGGGCAAGAACTTATGGACCGCTCGGACGAGATAGGAAAGATACTATCTTCGGAAGAAGGAAAGCCATTCGCCGAGGGTAGGGGCGAAGTCTTTCGTGCGGGTGAATTTTACCAATACTATGCGGCTGAATGTTTGCGTCAAATTGGAGAGAGTGCAGCATCAGTACGTCCTAATATTGATATTGAGATATCTAGAGAGCCGATTGGAGTAGCTGGATTGATTACTCCATGGAATTTTCCGATAGCCATAGCAGCTTGGAAAATGGGACCAGCATTAGCGTATGGAAACACAGTTGTATTAAAGCCCTCTGAATTAACTCCAGCAACAGCACATTTGTTAGCTGAAGTACTTGATAAGCATTTGCCCAAGGGTGTTTTTAACATGGTACAAGGTGCTGGTGATGTAGGCGCGGCTTTATCTGCCTCAAAGGTAGATGCCATATCATTTACAGGATCAGTTCCTACCGGTAAAAAAATTGCTTTAGCAGCTATTAAAAATATGGCCCGCGTTCAATGTGAGATGGGAAGTAAAAACCCAATAGTAATAACAAAAAATGCAGATATAGACTTGGCTGTGGCTCAATCTTTACACGGCGCTTTTGGTGCATCTGGTCAAAAATGTACGGCCTCTTCACGTTTGATTGTAGAAGATACAATACATGATGAGTTTGTTGAAAAATTTGTGAAAGCCTCTGAACTTAAAAAGGTTGGGCATGCTCTAGCCGAGGGTACTGAACTCGGACCAGTAGTATCAGAAGGACAAATGGATAAGATTCTATCTTACATGGACTTAGCTAAATCTGAAGGCGGAACACTTTTAACCGGTGGTGGAAGAGCTGAATCTGAACATGAAGGATATTACTTAGCGCCTACTGTTTTCACTGATACCAATAATCAAATGCGTGTTAATAAAGAAGAGGTTTTTGGACCAATGACCTGCATAATGCGTGTAAATAGTTATGAAGAGGGCCTTTCACTAGCAAATGACACAGAATTTGGTTTATCTGCATCTATCATTACAAACTCTGTAAAAGAGGCGCAACACTATAAACGCAATGCTAAATTCGGGAGTGTTTTGGTCAACCTAGCTACGGCAGGTTTGGATTATCACGTACCGTTTGGCGGTAGAAATGCGTCAAGTTATGGTCCTCGTGAACAAGGTGAACATGCGAAAGACTTTTATACAATTATGAAAACCTCTTATACGAACCCAGGTTAATTTATGTTGATTATAGATGCACTGCAATACGTAAACTGGAATCGTGATTTATTTGCTCAGGCACGCGACGGGGGTGTGAATGCTATACATGTTACAATTAGTTATTGGGAAAATACTGAGTCTACATTAGCTAACATCGGTGACTGGCGACGTCGCTTTCGAGAGAATTCAGATTTAATTATGCCCGTTCGCACAGGCGATGATATCCGCAAAGCAGAAACTTCAAACAAAGTTGGGATTATATTAGGGTTTCAAAACTGTTCTCCTATAGAGGATGATTTAAGAAAAGTAGAAATGCTTCATGAGCAAGGCGTTCGTATTATGCAGCTTTCCTATAATAATCAAAGTTTATTGGCTACCGGCTGCTATGAAAATGATGATAGCGGAGTTACACGGTTTGGAAGAGAGGTTATTAAGGAAATGAATCGTGTGGGCATGGTTATCGATATGTCCCATAGTGCAGAGAAATCAACTTTGCAGGCAATTGATCTTTCCGAGCGACCTATAGCTATTACCCATGCCAACCCATCTCAATGGCATCATGCATTAAGAAATAAATCTAATGATGTTCTCAAAGCTCTTGGAGAGTCTAAAGGGATGCTCGGATTTTCAATGTATCCATTTCACCTAAACAATAATTCAAGTTGTACGTTAGATGATTTCTGCGGAATGATTTTAGATACTGCTGAATTAATGGGAATTGATAATATTGGTATTGGTTCTGATCTCTGCCAAAACTGGGGTTATGATACACTTGAGTGGATGCGCAGTGGAACGTGGACATTTAAACCAGATTTTGGTGAAGGTAGTTCTGAGAATTCTGATTGGCCTGAGCAACCAGAATGGTTTAAAAGCAGTCGTGATTTTAGTAATATTTCAGAGGGATTGATTTCTAAGGGTATATCTTATGCTGATGTTGAGAAAATTATGGGCTTAAATTGGTTAAACTTTTTTGACAATAGTTTTGGAGCTATAAAAAATGGCTGAATTTAAACCCTTAACTAACGATACTAATTTACCCATGCGAAGCCCTAACATTGTTATGGACTTACCTAGACTTGGCTCCCTTTATCCATATCCACTGAGTTTTATGCGATGTTTGCTTAGGCGAGTAATGAATGAAATGTGGAAAATTAATGGTACTATTTTCAATTTAGATGAAGAAGGTTTTGGGGAGGTTGTTTATGAAATTACAACGCCAAATGCTGTTTATAGCTATGTTATATTTTCGAAGAAACTACATGATAGTAAGAGAAGTGATAGGGTAATTGCGGAAGATTGGGACATGACAGTCACATTATGTGAAGGTCAAATTGATCAGAATAGGTTGGAATTTCTTAGAAGTAATGTCCCTTTGCAAGAAAAGGGACGAGTTGACAGTAAATGTCTAGTACTATCGCGTGCAAATAAAAGTATGCGTAATTTTGAATATGTAATTGATTGTTTATCCAATGGTAAACAACCAGATTTAGATAGAATAGCAAAGGTTGGCTACATATTTAGAACAACTGCTGTTTATGGAAGCGGTAAATTTGGGATGTCTGATTGGGATAATTTGCGAAATAAGTGTATTGATTTTGCAAAACCTTTTTCCGCAGAGATGTTTTCTTGTTTTATGATAAGGCATTTTAGTCTCGAATTAGCCAACTGGGTTGCTAAAGGAAGATCGCCCGATACTTCTGTAGAACTTGATGATGGAATTAAACGTTATATAGGTATAGGTAATGCCACTGGTTTAGGTATGGCTCCATATCTCATAAAGCATCCTATGCTAATCGCTAATTGGATAGAAGTTAGGGAGACATCTCTAGCTCGAATAATACAATATAAATCACCTGATAACGATAGTTTAGGTAAATTAGAATGCCTAATCATGAAAGCAGCTCAACATTTAGACGAAATATCAACGGACAATCTTGAGCAAAATGAGCTCAATAAACGTGCAGTCCATGAAGTAAACGAATGTTTAAAGTGGATTAAAGCTAAAAGTGAAACACTTGTTAACTGGCAGGAACTCATCAATCATGCATCCCATAACTATCGTGTTGAGACACAAGAGCTGATAAACGCAATTTTGACAGAAGTTTATGCAAAATTTATTTTGGACTTAGAAAGTGAATTAAATATCGATGAGAATTATCGGATGCAGCCAATGATGAAGCTTAATAAGCTGAAATCCTTAATTGAAAAAAATTACAAATGGGCTTTAAAGTATGATTTCACCAAAAGCTCATCTACAGAAACTTTTTGGTACAGATCAGAAGAAAAACAAGAACCACGTCTTGGTAAAAAGTCTATAGATACTGGCATTGAAAAAGAAATGATGATGTGTATTGCTAGGGATGTAAGAAGTTGTTTTGACGAGATATGCGATATTGAGGACAGTAATACATCAATCACAGTTGCGCATTTTGCCTTTTCTCGGCCTCATTTACGTTATATTATTCGAAGAATTCAGACGATGGGGTTAACCCAATATGGGGAGATTGTAGCTAACCTACTTGATGCTGACGTTTTACCAATCCACTTACTGCGTTGCAAACTTTCTTTTTTTGGGGTTGGAAAATTTGACCCCCGTTCGAAGAAATGGGTCAGGAACACAATGTTTCAAGGAGCGCCTTTAGTTTCTGATATTGGCAATGAATACAATGATACTTGGTGTTTTCCTATTAGGCCTAAGTGCAGTGAAAAACCTAATTAATATATCATTTAACGAACTTCTCTCGTTACTTTCTCGAGTTTTTGAAGCGATATATGGTCATGAGCATGATTTTCAAGAAATGGCTCAAACTGTATTTTGGCTTGAGTCTCATGGTCACTCTGGAACTAATAAATTAATTGAAAAACTCCCTGAACTTGAAGCAATTAAAAATATATATTTACCTGCGCCTAGCATAATGAAAGAAGTAATTACTATTGATTGCTTGGGTGCCAGTTTATTTGCTAATGCGTCCTTGATTTGTGATTTAGCTTTTTCGGAGGCTGAAAATAATGGCATAGCAAAAGTGATCATTACTAATGCAAAAGATTCTTATGCACTCCTTGGTTACTTGGGAAGCGCTTGTAATAAGAGCCTTTCATCATATTTGCTAACTGATAAACTTTCAGCCTTTATTTCACCTGGAAGTCGTTATCCACTAATATATAGCGCTTCAAGTTGTAAGAAAATTGAATTAACATGCTCTAAAACTAAGAGTCTAATTGATATGTCTTTTATTGAGGGCCTTGACCCCGAGATTGATGAGAGTAAGCAAAAATCATTTTATGAGTTGGCATTAAAAAATGGTCTCAGTATTTCAACGTTAAATTATGAAAAACTAAATTTAATCGCTGATCGTATTTTGGTACCATCAACTGATGCTTCCAGACTTGGGGCAGGGGAGTGATACATTTGTCGCGGTTTGCACTAATGCTTCCAGAAACGAATTTGATGAGGTCCTTGGAGTAATTATTTTTACTTTATTTTTATTAAGTTTGATGACTATAACTGAAACGTGAAAACTAATTGTTCTTGATGCATAATAATCTTCTGCATTAAATAGGTCCAATGATATAGTTCGTTCTAGTAATTTAAAAATTTCTGACCCTTCAATTATAATTGTTGCCCACGCATCGGATTGAAGAGTGGAATAGGCGGTTCCATCAAATTCTTTTGCTATGCGTGTATCCAGATATTGATCATCAGTATTCATAAATAAAAAATATTGACCTTGTCCTGACCATAAAACTTGGCCATCTTTAAAGTCTTTCATCTCGTTTGGTTTTGGGGGATATATACCAAATATACTTTTAAATTTTATCTTAAATGCCTCAACATCATTCAATGAGCTTGATAAAGATATAATTTCTTCTGGGGGTCCCTCATATATTTCAATATTTTTAAATTTTTTTCTATATTTATTAATTGCAGTTTTTTTATTTAAATTAGGCACGTAGACGGTCTCCATTTGGATCTATGAAGTGGGGACTTACTACTTTAACTTCAACATGATTATTTTGTAAAAAGTCAATCGCTTTCAAGGTTTCGTCATATCTATCTTTCCCATTTTTTAAAAAACCAATTCCAATATATCTCTCAAGAATAGGAGAATAAGCTACACTGCTCATATGCCCCTGATCATTTTCAGGCAATATTTTATCATCTATATTCATGAAATGGGAACCACTAGTGAGTTTTTCTGATGGATTAACTGATAAAAAACCTACCATAGTTTTATTTCCAGAAAGTTTTTCCCGAGATGAAAGCGTTTTTCCAATATAATCTTTTTTCTTTGCCATTAGTCCGCTAAGCCCAAGGTTTGCTGGTGTGTTACGCCCATCTAATTCATTACCCGCTGCATGCCCTTTTTCAATACGCATTACTCCTAAAGCTTCTGTTCCGTACATAGTAACGCTAAATTCTTTACCGGCTGATATTAGCTTTCGTATTAATGCATCGCCATAACGTGAAGGAACAGATATTTCATAGGCAAGTTCTCCAGAGAATGAGAGACGAAATATTCTCGCTCTGACTCCGGAACAAATAGTTATTTCTGCACACGCCATATAGGGAAATGTTTCATTGGATATGTTGAAACTTGGGTCAATTATTTTACTTAAAAGGTTTCGAGCGTTTGGTCCTGCAATTGAAAATTGTGCCCATTGGTCTGTAGTTGATATAATGTGTACATCCATGTTTGGAAACAAAACTTGACGACAAAATTCTAAATGTGAATAGACACTACCAGCTTTTGCTGTTGTTGTTGTCATAATATAATGGGTTTCTGATAATCTTGCTGATGTGCCATCGTCCATAGCAATACCATCTTCGCGTAACATTAAACCATATCTACATTTACCTACTTTTAATGTACTAAATGTATTGATATATATTTTATTTAAGAACTTACCTGCATCTTTACCTTGGACGTCTATTTTTCCTAATGTTGATACGTCACAAATTCCAACAGAATTTCTAGTCATTAAAACTTCTCTGTCCACTGAGTCACGCCATGTGACATCTTTATCGTGAGAAAACCACTGAGCTCTCTTCCAGTAGCCTGTATCAACAAAAGTTGCTCCAATTTCACTTGCAAACTCATGGCTTGGTGTCAGGCGTATAGGTTTGAAGTGTTTACCTTTATGGGCGCCAGCAAAAGCTCCAATAGATACGGGAGTATAAGGTGGTCGGAAAATAGTTGTTCCAGTTTCAGGAATAGTTTTATTTGTTGCATCAGCAAGCACAGCGAGGCCTATTACATTGGAGGTTTTGCCCTGATCGGTCGCCATACCTAGTGTTGTATATCGTTTTACATGCTCAACTGATGAAAATCCTTCTTGATGAGCCAAAGTTATATCCTTAACTGTGACATCATTTTGAAAATCTACCCAACTTCTTTTTTTACTTTTTACGAACCAAAAGGGTTTTAAGTTAAGGGGGTTGTCCTCTGTTTTAATTTTTTCTGTAATTCGATAACCTAGTTGCTTAGTTAAATCTGATACATCGTTGAAAACACTTTGTGTTGAAAAAGAACCATTTGCTGATCCAATCACATGCATATTATTTGGTAAATTTGAGTTGTCTGGAATAAAGCAGGAAAGCTTTTCATTCCATTTCGGTCTACCTCTTTTGTGGCATGTTAATTGCAAGTTGGGGTTCCACCCTCCTGATACTGCCAAGCAATCTGAATTTATTTTCTTGCCAGAATTAAGCGTAATGCTTTTGATCTGATTTCTTCCATGGACATCGACTATGTGTAAGCCGTCTCTGGTATCGATAAGGTTTGATATTTTACTTAAATTAGCGCCGCTATTGTTAGTAAATAATGATATATTATCTCCACACTTAACATCAAACCTTTTGTTATATGTTTGAACTGCACTAGCAAGCATAACCCCAGGCCTGTCATTATTTGGGAACGCAATGGGCCGTTCCGTGGCTCCTGTCGCTAAGACACTTTTATTTGCATATATACGCCATAATATTTGTCTGGCTCCTGGTCTTTCAATTTCGTCGGTAACAGTTTCTAATGCACCATAGATACCATGATCGTAAACTCCATAAACTGATGTGCGTGTCATAATTCTAACATTCGAAGAATTTCTGAGTTCACTAAGTGTCTGCTCTACCCACTGTAGGGATGAACTTCCATTTATCTCTATTTCATTTGATAGAAGCTGTCCGCCCATAATGAAATCTTCATCGACAAGGATTACTTTTTTGCCATTCCTTGATGCGTCAAGGGCCATTTTCAAACCTGCTGGGCCAGACCCAATAATTAACAACTCACAATGAAGGTAACCTTTATCATATCGATCTGGATCGGGTTCCGTGGATAGTGTTCCGAGACCTGCTGCACGTCTAATTATTGGTTCATAGACTTTTTCCCAAAATGATTTTGGCCACATAAATGTTTTGTAATAAAATCCAGCTGAAATAAATGGGTGTATAAAATCGTTTAATGAAAGAATATCAAACTTAACATTACCTATGTAATTCTGTGAATTAGCCTTAAGCCCATCATATAATTTAATAGAGGTAGCCCTTCTATTTGGCTCATGTGTGTTTGAGCCCTCAAGTTTTATAAGGGCATTTGGCTCTTCTGAACCAGATCCGAAAATACCTCTAGGTCTATGATACTTAAAACTTCGGCCAACTACTTTTACATTTTCTCTTAATAGCGCTGATGCAAGAGTGTCACCCTCGTAACCTTCATAATGCTTACCATTGAATTGAAACTTCAATATTTTATTATAATTAACAAGAATCATTTGTTTTCTCGTTTATATTCTGAAGCTAGCTCTACCTTTATTATTTCATGAGTTAAGGTATTTCTCGTAACTACAAGCCAAGATCTATCTCCTTGTTCATGAAACCAAAGTTCTTTCATAAAGCCGTGTGTATTATTACGAATGTACTGATACTCATAATAATCATTCAATAATGATTCAGATTTTGGATCTGGCCGATTTAATAAAACTGCATCACCACGGTATGTGAATTCAGAGGAGTCTCTTGGTCCTAGTAGTGGGTGATTTATTATCATTAATGTAAATTAGGCTGAGCGCCTTGTCCTTTTTCATCTATCGTAAGTCCAGATTTAAATCTATCTAGCGTATAGTTTTTCGCAACTTCGTGATGCGTGTCGGTTGCCAGTAAATGAGCGAAGCTATATCCACTTGCAGGAGTCGCTTTAAATCCGCCGTAGCACCAACCACCATTAAAATATAAACCAGATATATGTGTTTTATCTATTATTGGTGATCCATCCATAGACATATCCATTATTCCTCCCCACATCCTTAGCAGCCTAGCCTTTCCAATCATGGGCATAAGGGAAACCCCTCCTTCACATACATCTTCGACTACGGGTAGGTTCCCCCTTTGCGCATAACTATTATAGCCATCGATATCACCACCAAAAACAAGCCCGCCCTTATCAGACTGACTAACGTAAAAATGTCCGGCGCCATATGTTATCACGCCAGGTAGTATGGGTTTCAATCCTTCACTAACAAATGCTTGAAGAACATGACTTTCTATTGGGAGCCTCATTCCAGCCATATTCATAACTTTGGAACTGTTTCCCGCCACTGCTACGCCTATCTTATTCGCTTTTATATTGCCTTTATTTGTTTTAACGCCGAGACATTTACCATTGGCGATGTCAAAGCCGACTACTTCACAATTCTCAATAATATCAACACCATATTTATCTGCTGCATGCGCGTAACCCCATGCAACAGCATCATGCCTTACTGTTCCTCCACGTGGTTGCCATAACCCTCCTTTAATAGGAAATCTTGCATTATCATAATTAAGGAAGGGATATTTCTTTTTTACTTCTTCTTGGTTCAACAAGATAGCACCCGCTCCGTGAATTCTCATGGTGTTTCCTCGGCGAATATAGGAGTCCCTTTGTGCATCTGAATGAAATAAATTAATAATACCTCGCTGGCTTACCATTGCATTATAATTTATGTCTTTTTCGATGCGTTCCCATAGCTTCAAGGAAAATTCATAAAAAGCTTGGTTCTTATTAAGCATATAGTTAGATCTTATAATTGTTGTGTTTCGGCCAACATTTCCTCCGCCGATCCATCCTTTTTCTAACACGGCAATTTTTTTTTGTTTGAACTGTTTAGCTAAATAAAAGGCTGTTGCTAATCCATGACCTCCACCACCAATTATGATTATGTCATAGCTATTTTGAGCAATAGATTTTCGCCATACTGGTTTCCAGCCTTTGTGACCTGTCAAAGCCTCTTTAAATATTTTCAGTGCCGAGTAAGTCATGCAATTATCTTTCGTACACACATTTAGACTAAAAAAGCAAAGCCTCAATCATTCTTATATTGGATTAGTAAGATTTAAATGAAACAATTAGAATAAAGAATAGTTTCCATATTAGCTTACAGCTATTAAATGATTATAACGTTGATGGATTAATGAAATAAACTTTTATAAAGGAAGAAATATATGATTGGATATGTAACTTTAGGGGTTCGAGATCTAGAGGTCTCAAAGAAATTTTATACAGCATTATTAAATTCTAAAGTCTTAGTGGATGTTGGGCGCCTAGTCATGATAGGAAAAGACATGGCACAGCCCAAGATAGCGGTATGCCTTCCGTTTGATGACAATGACCCAAGCCCCGGTAATGGAGTTATGGTGGCGTTTCCTGGAGGTTCAAGAGAAGGGGTGGTCGAGTTTTATAACAAAGCTATAGAACTGGGTGCTTTTTGTGATGGTGCGCCAGGTCAGCGAATAGAAGGTGTTTTTTACGGGGCCTACGTTAAAGACCCGGATGGTAATAAGCTCTGTTTCTTTGATTTTAGTTAAAGTTTTTTTATTAATAGGTAATATAGCTTTGGAGGCTTGAAAAATTTAATTTTTAGGGAAATGGTGCCCGAACCTG